>Ga0137306_100027_pt1 | contig 231658 bp, 174 predicted proteins | sample Inofroosms_March_FD_97187 | JGI IMG/M metagenome (GOLD analysis project Ga0137306, IMG submission 97187) | Mouse cecal microbial communities from Vienna, Austria - N-Acetylneuraminic and N-Acetylglucosamine D2O microcosms_March | ecosystem: Host-associated > Mammals > Digestive system > Large... | reverse complement strand
TTATTGTCATTATTGACAGTATTGACAATTTGACGATTTGACGGTAATGGCAAATTATCAATTTGAGAATAATTGCGATATTGTGAGGTGGCGTTGATTTTGTTTTTGTTATATTACGGATTTTGACTAATTTTGCAGATTACAGGGCATTTTTTGCCTATATATGCTTTTTTCCCATTCTGAATATCAGTTTACGGAATGATTACAAGAAAATATCAGTTGATCAACAATGTGGGTGGATGGATAGTGTTTGCCATCGCCCTTGCCACCTATTGGCTCACTCTTGAGCCAACTGCCTCGTATTGGGATTGTGGCGAGTTTATTATCCAAGCTGACAAGCTTGAAGTAGGTCATCCACCGGGCAACCCTATATTTATGCTTACTGCCCGGTTTTTCGCAAATTTCGCACCGGATGTGCAGTCGATATCTGTCATGGTGAATGCCATGAGCGGTCTGCTCAGTGCGCTTACAATTCTATTGCTATTCTGGACGATTACTCATCTTGTGCGTAAGCTTGTGGTGAAGGATGGTCAGGATGGTGAGATCTCAATTCAGCAATACGTGGCTATAATGGGGAGCGGTCTTGTCGGCTCGCTTGCATATTGCTGGAGCGACACATTCTGGTTTTCGGCAGTGGAGGGCGAGGTATATGCGTTCTCCTCTTTCTGCACAGCCTTAGTGTTCTGGCTTATCCTGAAATGGGAGAACCGGGCGGATGAGCCTCATTCCGACCGTTATCTCATACTGATAGCCTACGTGATCGGAGTCAGCATCGCTGTCCATCTTCTAAACCTCTTGTGCATCCCCGCCATAGTCTTGGTGTTTGCCTACAAGAAATGGAAGGACATGAACCTTGTGAAATCCTTGCTGACGCTTGCCGTATCGTTTGTGATAGTCTTCCTTGTGCTCTATGGTCTTGTGCCGGGCTTCATAAAGGTGGCACAGCAGTTTGAGCTCCTATTTGTGAATAGTTTCCACATGAGCTACAACAGCGGCGCATTGGTATACGTGGTTGTGACGGCAGCTGTATTTGTATGGGCTATTTATTCATTGGGGATGCAGAAGAGCGGACTGATGATACGCCTCTCTTTCCTCGCTGCCCTTGCGATATCCGGAATATTCTTCTTCGGCAACGGGTTCCTGATCGGATGGATCATCCTTGCAATCGTGGCTGTGCTGATGTTCACGAAATATGGCAACAAACTTCCGGTGCGTGTCATGTCGGTAGCGATGTGGAGCATCGCCGTGATTTTCGTGGGTTATTCAAGCTACGCACTGATTCTTATCCGTTCAAGTGCCGACACCCCGATGAACCAGAACTCTCCCGATAACGTGTTTGATCTCGCTTCATATCTCAACCGTGAGCAGTATGGAGAGAATCCTCTTCTCTATGGTGAGACTCTCTATTCCGCACCGATGAAGAAACTGACGGGTATGTCGCGCGATACGGTTACTTATCGAGAGGATGGAAGTCCCGTCGTGCTCGCCACCCCGTATTATTCGCCGGTAATCGAACCGGGGAAACCTCTTTACGTGAAAGGGGTGAAGGGTATCGATCCTGTATCTGAATACGGTTTTCTCGATGCCGGAGAGATGGCAAGCAACCATGCATTGGCAAGCCGTGGCGGTGATTACTACGTGAAGAAAGACTATAAGCCGGAGGCAAAGATGAATCCTGAGCTCAACATGCTCTTCCCGCGAATCTACAGCCGCCAGCATCGTGATGCATATTCTCAGTGGGTGCGTCTCGACACTATGCCTGACCAGCTCAAGGCTCTCAGTGCCGTCGATCCCGTCACGGGGGAGAAGGTGCAGGAATATGATCTTCAGAAGGAGCCGAGATATAATGAAGTGACAGGCTCATTTGCATATCCTGAGAAATATGCGTTCAAGCCTTCATTCATGCAGAATCTCTCTTATTTCTTCAATTACCAGCTCAACCACATGTATCTCCGATATTTCATGTGGAACTTTGCCGGACGCCAGAACGACATCAACAACCAGCAGGGTGAACTCGATGCCGGCAACTGGATTTCGGGCATACCGTTTATCGACAATCCGCGTCTTGGCGACCAGAGCCTTCTTCCCGATGACCTCGGTAAGGGGAATCAGGGGCATAACGTCTACTTCATGCTCCCGCTGATACTCGGCATTCTTGGATTGATATGGCAGTCGTTTGCCGGGAAACGTGGCATAGAGCAGTTCTGGGTAGTATTCTTCCTCTTCTTTATGACGGGAATAGCGATTGTGCTTTACCTAAATCAGCCGCCCAACCAGCCGCGTGAGCGTGACTATGCCTTCGCCGGATCATTCTATGCATACGCCATCTGGATAGGTATGGGAGTGGCTGCATTGTGGAGAATGATTCTATACGTGATGGATTCCGACCGCAAGAAGCGGCAGGCAGGAGTGGCAAAACTCACGGATGAGGAGGAGATCCAGCCGGAGAATGTGGTGAACGAGCCGGCATCGCTTGCATCTAAATCAAGGATTGCAGCTATGGCAGCCGCCGTCATCGGCATGATCGTGCCGTTGCAGATGGTGAGCCAGACCTGGGATGACCATGACCGTTCCCACAGGTTTGCCGCCCGCGATTATGCAATCAACTATCTCGAGAGCCTTGAACCGAATGCGATAGTATTCTGTAACGGCGATAACGACACGTTCCCGTTATGGTATGCCCAGGAGGTAGAGGGCGTGCGTCCTGACGTGCGCATAATCAACCTGAGCTATCTCAATTCCGACTGGTATGCCAACCAGATGCGCCAGCAGGCGTATGATTCAGCACCGGTGGATTTCACCGCTACTCCGAAGGATTACGCCTACGGACGCTCCGACGTCACTATTCTCGGGCGTGAGAATGCTCCGGCAGATCTCCTCAGCAGTCTTAAGATTGTATATGAGGGTGGCGGACGTGCAGAGACCGGCTATCCCACTATGCCGAGTGGCATAATCAGTATACCTGTGGATAAGGAGGCTGTCGTGAAGCGTGGTCTTGTGGCTCCGTCTGATACAGCCAACATAGTCGACAATATAGTGGTCAATCTCAGAAATACGGAGACTTACCGTGCGAAGGGCTATCTGAGCCTCGGCGAGATACTGATGCTTGACATAGTCGCAACGAATGCCGCCAACGGCTGGAAACGCCCGATATATTGGGTGACTACAGTCGGTTCTGATTATCACGTCGGGTTATCCCCATATATGCGTTCAACAGGCATGGCTCACCAGCTTGTGCCGACGATACAGGAGGGTTTGCCGGCACGTACTGACAGGGCTTACGACGTTGTTACCAAGAAATACCGTTGGGGTGGTGCCGATGCAAAGGATGGCAAGGTGCCTTATTTTGACGAGACAGCCCGCAGGATGCTTCTGACCACGCGCTCATCGATGCTTGACGTGGCTTCCGAGCTAATCTATCAGGGCGATACAAATCCTGATTCAGTGGCTAAGAGGGAAGATTATAAGAAGGCTCTTGAGGTGGCTGATCTTATGGCAAACAATCTGCCGGAGGTGACTGCTCCATACGGGTTGAGCATAGCCTCGACGCTGGGTCAGGTGTATTGCGAGCTTGGCGAGAAGAAACGTCTCGACGATAAGAAACTCACCGACCGAGGACTCGATGTGCTTTGGAAGCTCATGGAGAGATATGCTCCGTATCTTGCCTACAACCGCGAGATGGCTATGAGCTTTGGCAATCCTTCGCTCACAGTGGAGTCACGCCTGGTGCCTTACCAGTTCTATCATTTCGCAAGCATGTATGAGCAATTCGGCGGCGACAGCAAGAAGGTGGATGAACTCGTGAAACACTATGGTCTGACCATGGAGGATCTCGAGAAGAACTACAACCGTCTTTACGGCACCGGGAGCCAGGACTATACTTCGACAGAGGTAAGCGGTCAGCAGCCCAATTCCGCCACTCTTGACTCGTATGCCGAGGAGATTGCCAAGTATTGTGAGATTTCCAACGAGCTTGCCGGTCTCTCACCGGAGGAATATGCCAAACGTTCGGATGATGAGCGTGCGATCGACTCCATGCTCTACACCGCGTTGAAATATTTCCATAGCGTGGGGGGCACCGACGAGATGCTTAAAAAATATGACAACTTCAACCGTCTTGACATGGCACGCACGAAACGTCTAAGCGAGGAATTTGCGAAACGCCATCCGGAAATGGGTCTCTGACGACGGAATATGGTCGGGATAGACCTTTAAACAGGAAAAGAAGGCTATGTTTATAGAACGTCCTCCAAGATGGTTCAGGTGGCTTTTCCCGGGAGCCGTTTTTCGGCTCCCGGCTTCCCCCGGAGGAAAGAAAAGAGTGTTTCTGACGTTTGACGACGGACCCATACCCGAAGCGACACCCTGGGTGCTTGACGTGCTCGACCGTTTCGGAGTCAAGGCCATGTTTTTTATGGTGGGGCAGAATGTGGAGCGTCATCCGGAGTTGCTTGAAGAGGTGAGACGCCGCGGTCATGCCGTGGGCAACCATACTCTCCATCATCTTCAGGGAGCCAGCGCGACCACTATGAGATACATGCGTGATTCTGCCGAGGGGGCTCGTCTGACGGGCTCCACTCTCTTCCGTCCTCCCCATGGTTGGCTTCGTCCACGCCAGCTGAGCGCGTTGAAGAAGCACTATAAGGTGATAATGTATGATCTTGTCACCCGCGACTACAGCCGGCACATGTCGCCGGAAGATGTGGTGGAAAACGTAAAGCGGTTCTGTCGCGATGGCTCGATAATCGTGTTTCACGACTCATTGAAAAGTCTGCCGCGAATAATGACCGCGCTGCCGGAGTCGCTGCAGTGGCTGAAGGATCAGGGTTATGAATTTGAAATTATAAGAAGCGATGGATAAGAAGAAGGTGCTTGTGGTTGGTGCCGGCGGGTTTGCCGGCGGTTTCATCGTAGAGGAGGGGCTGCGTCGTGGCTATGAGGTATGGGCAGGCGTCAGAAGCTCCACATCGCGCAAGTATCTTGCCGATGAGAGAATCAGGTTTGTGGAATTTGATTTCGACGACTATGAGCAGATAAAGAGAATGATGACCACTACTCTTCCCGAAGGGGAGAAGTGGGATTGGATCATATATAATCTCGGCGCAACCAAATGTCTCAGTTTCTCAGATTTCTCCAAAATCAACTACGACTATCTGAGAATATTCACGGAGGCGGTCAAGTCTACGGGAATGATGCCTGAGAAGATGCTCTATATGAGTTCGCTTTCAGTAGTGGGTCCCGGCGATGAGAAGGACTATACCCCCTTCACGGAGAAGATGATCCCGCATCCCAACACGCGTTACGGAGCGTCGAAGCTGAAGGCGGAGATGCAGCTTGCCATGAGCAGCATACCCTACATCATATTCCGTGCCACCGGTATATACGGACCGCGCGACAAGGACTACTTCCTAATGCTGGAATCGGTGAAGAAAGGGTTTGATTTCTCCGTGGGATACAAGCGGCAGGTGCTCACGTTTATCTACGTGGAGGACCTTGCGCGAGCCATCTACGACGCGCTTGAACGCTCAGCGGTAGGGGAGACCTACAATATAGCCGAAGGACGCGACTACACGCAGAAGGAGTTCCGCAAGATAGCCGCCGAAGTGGTGGGGAAATCTGTAGTCATCCCGGTCCGGGTGCCGTTGTGGGGGCTCAGGATAGTGTCGGCAATAGCCGAGAAATGGGGCGTGGCACGCATGAAGCCATCCACATTGAACAGCGACAAATACAATATAATGAAGCAGCGCAACTGGAGGGTGAGCATATCCAAAGCCCGGGAAGGCTTCGGCTTCGATCCCAAGATAGATCTCCATGAGGGGATGCGTCGTGCGGCTGAATGGTATAAGAAGGAGGGTTGGTTATGATGGAAGACGCCGACAGCATCCAATCTGTCAGCATGGCGTCCGACAGCATCATCCCGGCGAAGAGGGTGTCTGCCGTCCATAAGGCTGATACGCTCCGCAACGTCGCCATTGCCGGGGAGCAACCCGACAGCATAGTCGCCGACAGTGTGCCGGCGGAGCATCACTACGGGGTGCTGCTGACGCCGCCGGAAGTGGAGCACGTCGGACAGCGCAACGACATGGCTTGGGATATGTCGTACATCTACGGGGTATTCCTGTTGCTGTTCTGCGTGATAGGGTTGCGCTTCCGCGATAGCCGTAAATACATATCGGTGATGATTCGCAACCTTATCAAGGTGCGTATCCGCAGCAATGTGTTTGACGAGACAGTGCGCGAGACGAGTTTCCTTGTCCTGCTCAACCTGATGTGCAGCTGCTCCATGGGAGTGCTGCTCTATGGTGCGATAGAGATGATGGTGTCACGCGTGCCCGAATACTTTAGCTTGGGTCTGAGTGCCCTGACCGAGCACAAGGCAGCGTCTGTGGGTATCTGCATGGGGGTCGGGGTGGTGTATTCCTGCTTCATGGCTACCGCCTATTATCTTGTCGGGACCGTTTTTTCCGACCGCCGTCACGCCGAGATCTGGCTCAAGGGATTCACCGCCGCGCAAGGGCTGCTCGGCTTCATATATTTCCCGCTTGCACTGATGCTGCTGTGCTGGCCTCAGTGGCTTGAAATATTCCTATGGGTGGGACTTGCATCGTTCGTATTATCGAAAATTGTATTCATCTGGAAAGGATTTCGGATTTTTTTCACTCAATTTTCCTCATGGCTCCTTTTTTTGTATTACCTTTGCAGTCTGGAAATAGTTCCTTTGATTCTTACCTACTTAGCAGCAATATGGCTTTGCGGATTTTTGCATTAGGCAAAAGCCACAAAACAGCCGTAAAAGACCGGAAAAAACGGTGGCAACGGTGATGATGTGGTCATTGCAGGATGCGAATCCGTCATATAGGAGATGCTAAAATAATAAGATGATGAAAATAAAAAAAATTTTAGTTTCACAACCACAGCCGACTTCCGAGAAGTCGCCTTATTTTGACATAGCAAAACGTCATGACGTAGAGATCATCTTCCGTCCCATGATAAAGGTGGAGGGGCTCTCGGCGAAGGAATTCCGGCAGTTTAAGATTAATCTTGCGGATTACACCGCAGTGATATTCACGTCACGCACGGCAGTCGACCATTATTTCCGTCTGTGTGAGGAATGCCGATTCAACGTGCCCGACACGATGCGCTATTTCTGCACGTCGGAGCAGATCGCGCTTTATTTGCAGAAGTACATCGTGTATCGCAAGCGTAAGATCTCGTTCGGCATCACCGGGAAGCTTGACGACAGTCAGTTTGTGCAGGCCATACTGAAGAACAGCAAGGAGAAATTCCTTTTCCCGATCTCCGACGTTCAGACCGACACTCTCCCCGTGATAGCTGACAATAAGATCAACTACACGCCTGCCGTCATGTACCGCACGGTGAGCAACGACTTCACTCCCGACGAGCCGTTTGATTACGACCTGCTGATTTTCTTTAGCCCTGCCGGCATAGAGTCGTTGATGAAGAATTTCCCCGATTTCGGCAAAGACGGGAAACAGCCGGTATGTATCGGCGCGTTCGGTCCGTCCACATCAAAAGCCGTGAAGGATGCCGGGCTGCGTCTTGACATAGAGGCACCCACAAAGGAGACTCCGTCGATGACTGCCGCTCTCGATGAATTCCTGACTAAAAACGAAGGATAACCCAAAAACGAACAATGGTCAACGTAAACGACTCGTTGCTGTCGCGCCTTTACCTGAAGGACACGGCATTCCAGCAACTCATGCAGAAGCGCATCTTCAACGTGCTCCTGATCGCCACTCCATACGATGCTTTCATGATGGAGGAGGACGGACGCGTGGAGGAACAGGTATATTTTGAATACGTGTCGCTCAACCTCTCGTCGCCACCGCGTTTCGAGAAGGCCGCAAATTATGCCGAGGCGTATGAGGCTCTGGCGCGTAAGAGCTTCGACCTGATAATCGCCATGCCGGGTGTCGACGTGAGCGAGACGTTTCGTGAGGCGCGTAAGATCGATGGCATGTATCCCGAGATACCGTTCGTCGTGCTCACCCCCTTCTCGAAGGAGGTGAGACGGCGGATTGCAAACGAGGATCTTGCCGGAGTGGACTACGTGTTCTCATGGCTTGGAAACGTTGACCTTATCCTTGCGATAATAAAGCTGATAGAAGACCGCATGAATGCGGAGAACGATATTCTGGAGGTGGGCGTGCAGGCTATAATCCTCATTGAGGATTCCATACGGTTTTATTCCTCAGTGCTGCCGCATCTCTTCAAATATCTTCTCAAGCAGTCGATGGAGTTCTCCACAGAGGCACTCAACGACCACGAACGGATGCTGCGAATGAGAGGGCGTCCGAAAGTGCTTTTTGCTCGTGATTATGAGGAGGCGATGGCTCTCTACGACAAGTATGGCGATCATATACTCGGCGTGATATCCGACGTGCGTTTCCCCGTGGCGGGGGAGAAGGATCCGGATGCCGGAATCCGTTTCGCCGACCATGTGAGGGAGAAATGCCCCTACATGCCTATAATTATCGAGAGCCAGGAGAGCGAGAACAAGGAGAAGGCGGAAAGCCGGGGGTACGTGTTCCTCGACAAGAATTCCAAGACTCTCCCGCAGGATCTCCGGAATGCCGTAGGCAGGCATTTCGGTTTCGGCGATTTCATAGTGACCGATCCATCTACCGGCATGGAGATAATGAGGATACGCGATCTGAAAGGGTTGCAGACCAACGTCTTCAACATACCGTCAGATTCGCTCTTCTATCATTGCAGCAGCAACGACGTGTCACGCTGGCTATATTCAAGAGCCCTGTTCCCCATCGCGGAGGTGGTCAAGACCTACCGTTTCACCAAGATGGAGGAGGCGCCCGTGGTGAGAAAGCTCCTGTTTGAGTGTATCGTGAAATACCGCCGGATGAAGAACCGTGGTGTCGTGGCGATATTCCGTAAGGACCGCTTTGACTTCTACAGCAACTTCGCACGTATCGGCGAAGGATCATTGGGGGGCAAGGGGCGTGGACTGGCGTTTATCGACCAGATAATAAAGCGCAATCCGGTGTGTGACGATTTCCAGGGAGTGGAGATCAAGATCCCGCGCACCGTGGTGCTCTGCACCGACATGTTCGACCAGTTTATGGAGATGAACAATCTTTATCCCGTGGCATTGTCAAGCCGTCCGGACGATGAGATCCTGCGTCATTTCCTTCATGCGCGTCTGCCTGAGAGCCTGATAGGGGATTTCCTTGCCCTGTTTGACGTGATCGACAAGCCGATAGCCGTCAGAAGTTCCTCGCTGCTTGAGGATTCACATTATCAGCCCTTCGCCGGAATCTACTCCACCTACATGATCCCGCATCTCGACGATAAGAAGGTGCGTCTGCGTATGCTGTGTGACGCGGTGAAGAGCGTCTATGCCTCGGTATTCTTTGCCGACTCCAAGGCATATATGAACGCCACGAGCAACGTCATCGATCAGGAGAAGATGGCGATAATCCTTCAGGAGGTGGTGGGTGACATGCACGGAGAATACTATTATCCCAGTTTCTCGGGCGTGGGGCGTTCGCTCAACTATTATCCCATCAATGAAGAGGTGGCTGAGGATGGAGTGGTGGAGGTTGCCGCCGGTTTGGGTAAATATATTGTTGACGGAGGACTCTCCCTACGGTTCTCGCCGAAGCATCCCGACCATGTGCTACAGACGTCAACCGTTGACCTTGCCTTGCGCGACACGCAGACCAAGCTCTACGCACTGTCGCAGGATACTCCGGAAAGCATGGATTTCAAGACTGACGACGGTTTCAACATCGTTAAGGTGCCGGTGGCTGATGCCTTCAAGACCGGGGCGTTGAAATATCTTATCTCCACCTTCGATTTCCAGGACCGCATGATACGCGATTCCGCCTTCGGCAACGGCAGAAGGCTCGTCACGTTTGCCAACGTGTTGCGCCAGAAGGTATATCCTCTCGCTGATGCCGTAGATTTCATGCTCTCCACAGGGCAGTATGAGATGGGGCGTCCCGTGGAGATAGAGTTTGCCGGCGTGATCAATCCGGATGCCATGAAGAGTGAGCATAAGGGCACGCTATATTGGCTACAGATCCGCCCGATTGTCGACAAGAAGGAGATGCTCGACGATTCAATCCTCGACGTCGATGACAACGATCTGATTCTGCGTTCGGAATCAGCCCTCGGTCATGGCGTGATGGAGGGTGTGCGCCACGTGGTCTATGTGAAGCCGAAGTCGTTCAACAGTATGCGCAATCCCGAGGTGGCGAAGGAGATAGAGCAGATAAATAAGGATTTCATAGACCGCAACGAGCCCTACATACTGATAGGTCCGGGACGATGGGGATCATCCGACCCGGCATTGGGTGTGCCGGTGCGTTGGCCGCAGATAGCCGGTGCGCGTCTGATAGTGGAGTCGGCTCTGCCGGGCTACCATATCGAACCGTCGCAAGGCACTCATTTCTTCCAGAACCTGACATCGTTCGGCGTAGGATACTTTACGGTGGATCCCGTGCATAAGAAAGGATTCTACGATGATACTTATCTTGACTCAATGCCTGCCGTATATGAGAGCGACACTGTGAGGATCGTAAGGTTTGAGAATCCTCTCGTCATAGCCATCAACGGACGGAAGGGACGCGGCATAGTCCGCAAGGCGTGAGCCCGCGGGATGAGCATGTGGCATGGAGAGACTGTATGCACAGCGTGGGGCGTGGTCGGTGTGGAGGATTCTGCGTCATCCGAAGATCGCGTGTGGTATAATTGATGAATCAGTTATGATGATGGAGAATCTTGACAAAAATCTTCTTATTGCTAATAAAGACCTTGATGAGCATCGCATACTCTGCCTGAAACTGACGGCGGAGCGCGATGCCCTTGCCGCTACACTTAAAGAGAGGGATGATGAACTTCTGAAAGTGCGCGATGATCTGGAGAGAATCACGATGGAGCTGGAGGATGCACGTGATGAACTGCTGACCCACAGGAGCGTGGATGCCAAACTTGCGGAATTCAACCAGCAGCTTGTCAAGGTGGAGGAGATGAAGCGTAAATATGAGAGGCGCATATCATTTCTGGAGCGTATGCTGCGTCATGCCGATATGTCGATCGACGTGGAGGAGGATGAGCTGGCGATAGAGAAGGATAGCCGTCAGGTGGTGCGTCCGAAAGTGACCATCGACATGACCTCCAATGCCCCTGCGCCTGAGGAGGAGAGCAAGGAAGCTTCCGATAAGAGAAAGAATAAGGCGGAGGAGCTGCGGCGCATATTTCAGGAGAAACGTGCGCCGGGTCTTCCCGATACGTTCCCTAATCCGAAATCCACCGACGATTGGCTTCTTGACCTGCCCGAAGGTCTGTGACTTTGGGATATGATCAGCAGAATTTAGTCAGACGCATGTCGCCGAGTTCCTGGAATGTACGGTGTAGGGCGAAGGCTGCCTCAAGATTATGATGGAAATGACCCCGGCGGGCTATCTTCAGATAGTCGCGCAGGATAGGGCGGTAGTCGGGATGCACACAGTTCTCGATGATGGTGCGTGCCCGCTCCATGGGTGCCTTGTTGCGCAGGTCGGCTACACCCTGCTCCGTCACGATGACGCGCACACTGTGGTCGGTATGGTCAACATGAGTCACCATCGGCACGATTGCCGACAGTGCGCCACCCTTCTGTATCGATGGGCAGAGGAAGATGGAGAGATAGGCATTGCGGCAGAAATCGCCTGAACCGCCTATGCCGTTCATCATGTAGGTGCCGTTGACGTGGGTAGAGTTGACGTTACCGTAGATGTCACATTCCAGCGCAGTGTTCATGGCTATCAGTCCCAGGCGTCTCACGATCTCCGGATGATTCGAAATCTCGCCCGGACGCATCAGCAGCTTGTCGCGGTAGAAATTGATGTTATCCATGAAATGAAGCATCGTCTCGTCGGAAAACGCCAGTGCGCATGTCGAGGCAAAACTGCATTTACCGTTCTCCATAAGGTCGGTCACGGCATCCTGCACCACCTCCGTAAACATCTCGAATCTTGGTATGTCGTCGTTCTCATTAAGACCGTATAGGGCAGCGTTAGCCACGTTGCCCACTCCGCTCTGTATCGGCAGGAACTCCTTCGGTATTCTTCCGGCACGCATCTCTGCGGCAAGGAAGGCTGCCACGTTTCGCCCTATGGCACGTGTGGTGTCGTTAAGCTGGGTGAATGATTTCACACTCTCCGACTCGTTGGATGGCACTACGCCGATTATCTTCTTGGGGTCGATCTGGAGCACGGTCGAGCCTATGCGGTCCGACGGCTTGTAGATCGGTATCTCACGGCGATGAGGGGGGTCGAGGGGCACGTAGTTGTCGTGGAATCCGCGGAAGGAGGTACGGTAGTATGAGCAATATTCAATGATAACCTTCTTCGCAAGCTGCACGATGGTGGGGGTCATGCCGAGTCCGGCGCCGAGAATCACCTCGCCCGACGGATTCATCTCCGTAACCTCGACGATGGCGACGTCAATGTCGCCGATAAATCCATAGCGGATGTCCTGGCTCATGTGGCTAAGGTGTGGGTCATAGAAATCAATATCACCCCTGTTGAGGCTCTCGCGTGTCACCTTAGTGCCCTGATAGGGTGCACGCTTCCCGATGGCATTGGCTGTGGTAAGCTCGCCGTCTACAAACTCATTCGTCGATGCGCCTGTGTAGAGGTTGATTTTGAAGGGCTCTCCTTTCGCATGAAAGCTGCGGGCTCTCTCCGCGATGGCCTTCGGTACAAGTTTGGGTGTTCCCGAAGCAGTGAATCCGGAAAGTGCGACATTGTCGCCGTTATTTACGTAGGAAGCCGCTTCTTCTGCTGAAATAAATGGAATACTCATTTGTAACCTTAGGATTTAAATAGTAAATTTGTACAAAATTACTGATATTATTCCATTCAATACTAATATGGAACCATTTTTTTTGCCCGAAAACCGGGAAAATTGCACTTTTTCTAAAAAAGTGCGCATAGAAACCTACGGATGCCAGATGAACGTGGCTGATTCGGAAGTGGTCGCCGCCATGATGGAAATGGCGGGATATGCCACTACTGACGACGATCGCGAGGCTGCCGCCGTGCTGCTCAACACCTGCTCCATACGTGAAAATGCGGAACAGAAGATATATTCCCGTCTCGCATACTGGAACGCCCTGCGCCGTAAGCTCGGGCGCAATATTATAATAGGAGTGATCGGATGTATGGCGGAGCGTCTGAAGCATCGTCTCATCGATGAATATGGTGTCGATATCGTGGCGGGTCCGGATGCCTACCTCGATCTCCCCAATCTCATCGCCGCTGCCGAGACCGGAGAGAAAGCCATAAATATCGATCTCTCCACTACGGAGACCTACCGCGACGTGATGCCGCGTCGTCTCGGGTCTGCAAAGATAGGGGGATTCATCTCCATCATGCGCGGATGCAACAATTTCTGCTCCTATTGTATCGTGCCATATACCCGTGGACGCGAACGCAGCCGGGAGCCGCAGAGCATACTCCGCGAACTTGCCGACCTTCGTGCGAAGGGATTCAAGGAGGTTACGCTTCTCGGTCAGAACGTCGACAGTTATAATTATAAGGATGAGCACGGCGTGGAGACACGTTTCCCGGCATTGCTGGAGATGGTGGCTAAGGCTGCTCCGGAGATGCGCGTGCGTTTCACCACATCCCACCCCAAGGATATGTGCGACGCCACGATAGAGACCATGGCGCGTTATCCCAATATTGCCCGACATATCCATCTGCCGGTGCAGAGCGGTAGCAACGACGTGTTGAAACTGATGAACCGTAAATACACTCGCGAATGGTATCTTGACCGCGTGGCGGCGATACGTCGCGTGATGCCCGATGCCGGTATATCCACCGATCTCTTCACCGGATTCCACAACGAGACGGAGGAGGATTTCCAGCAGACGCTGAGCCTTATGAGAGAGGTGGGGTTTGATTCCGCCTTCATGTTCAAATACTCCGAACGACCCGGTACGTTCGCGTCGAAGCATCTCCCCGACAACGTGCCGGAGGAAGTCAAGATCGAACGTCTCAACCGTATGATAGCATTGCAGAACGAGCTGTCGGAAGAGAGCAACCGTCGCGACGTGGGGAAAGAGATGGAAGTGCTTGTGGAGGGACGCTCAAAACGCAGTGCCGACGAGCATTTCGGTCGCACATCACAGAACAAGGTCGTGGTGTTCTCGAAAGGCGATACCTATCCCGGACAATTTGTGAAAGTGCGTATCCTCGACGCCAGCAGCGCGACGCTGAGAGGAGAGCTGGTATAAGCCCCCAGCCCCCTAAAAGTATAGGCTCCCCGAAAGTATAGGCTCCAGCCCCCTAAAAGTATAGGCCCCCCAGCCCCCTAAAGGGGGAGATAAAGAGCCGGCATATATGTGTTGGCTGGAGTTCAGTGCCAGAGCCCATGGGTTTGGGGTGCCGTATAAGCAAAATTCCCCGGTATCTTTTCGCAAGATACCGGGGAATTTTTTTTATAATGGGAACTAAAAAAATGTTTGCCATTTTTGCCCGTCTCTAATTTAGAGTGGGGCTTCTGCTTGCAAAATTAATAAACGCGCATGAATTATACAAATTCAGAACGATTAAATTTCTCTTTTTTTAATAAATTTATGATATGGTCATAATAATATAATATTTTGATAATATTCTAAAAATTAATAATTTATATAACTATTAGATTAAGGTAAATAACTTGCATCATTGGACCTTTACCGATAATCCCAATTAAATATCAGAATAATATTATCGCATAGATTGTGTTGACCAGCATGGTGCATTTTGTTGACCATTTTGCCCCATTTGTTTGCCATTTTTAGGTTCCTAGAAATATATTTATCTAAATATCAACAATGTAATCCACGTTGCCCCACTCTAAATTAGAGAAGGACTCTTTACACTACGGGATTGCCTAAGAATCAAGCTCTTGCCAAAATCCCCACGACATAACACCCGATTTTTCCTCCCGACACCCACAGGTAGTCAGGGGGAAAATAAGTGTACCCTCAAAACCCGAAGTGGGTTATAGTGCTTTTCGATGCCGAAACTTCTATCATACATAGATTTACAAAATTCCGCGCTACCGAAAAATACGTCACGTGCCACCCTCGACAAGATCAGCCAGTTCACCAACTCACTGCGCGACTACTGCCACGGTGAGGACATCGACATGAGACTCGCACAGACCACCCCCTTCGTCATCGGCTACGGCACCGCACTCACCGACGGGACAGTCCGTAGCTACAGCCCGACCGTCTCCAACGAGTGCGTCGAACGCCTGCGGAGCACCCTCCGCCGCGCAATGCGCATGAGGCTCATACCCAACTACGACCCCATACCCGATGCACTCATCCGGCTCCGCGAAGAGGTCTGGCATCTCGACATGAAGGCAGAGACCCCGATACCCATCGAACTGAACACACAGGAAGAAACCTGCGAACTGGCACGCCGTCTGACATGGCTCTTCGCCAACCGAGGCATCACCCGGCAGCCCGACGATCCCGCCGCACAGCGCCGGCTCCGCGAAAGCATCACCGAGGCACGCGCCGCCCTCATAGTCCTCTTCGGACTCTTCTTCTACGGCCTCGACGTCGAAGCCATCATCCGCCTCAAAACCACAGAATTTTCAGCTCCCTCAGAAATTTTCGTGCCGAAGTACGGCAGAAGCCTCCCGGTCCCGGCAGTCGCCCTCTCCCTCGCCCGAATGCACAACGAAGGCAAGATCTGCACCGCCGGCAACCACCTCTTCAGCGTGGTCAGCGACACCGACACCGACGAGCAGATTGCAGCCAAGGCACAGCGCATCACGGCACGTGCCCGCAAATGGCTCCTCCGTGAAGGCTTCGGACTCGGCAACCACTCGACCCTCCTCGGCGAATGGCTCACCGTGGCAGCCGCCACCGGAGCACCCGCCGACGACATCGAGTCGGCACTCACTTATGCCGCCGAAGACCGTCTCTCCCAACTACCCACCGAGACACTCCTCCGGCTCAACAACCCCGACAAGAGCATCTCCGGATTCCTCGAACAGAACTGGTACGTACTCTGCAGCTACTCCACCACCTTCCGTGGCGACCGACTCCGCCGTCACATAGCCGCCTCCGGCATCTTCGGCACCGAGACCGACGCCATGCGCCGACTCTACGACCCGACTGACCTTGACGACGACCGCCGACACGAATCCTCCGCCGTGAGCCGCTTCATCTTCTTCCGAGGCAACCCCATGGAAGCCATGCTCGTCGACAGCCTGCGTCGCGACGCCTCCGTACTCCGCGTCAGCCGCACCCGTCGCTTCGCCATCGTGCCCCAGCACGAACTCGAACTCTTCCAGGTCGCCCTCCGCGACTTCCGCGACGACGTGGACCTCGTCGACCGCGAGGAATGGATCCTCGCCCATTGCAAAGAGTTCGCCAAATCCCAGAAAGTGATCATCCACACCGGACCCTTCAAAGGCCGCGAAGCCACCATCGTCGACATCAAGACAAAACAGGGCACCGAACCCGTCTACCTCCTCAGCTTCGCCCACACCACCTTCACCATCGTAGCTACCGCGACCGCCCTCGCCTTGGACGTAGCCCCCTAAAGGGGGAGCTACAGCGCCCTACCTCCTCCCATCCTACTAAAAGAGGAGCGAAACCGGGAGCGTAAGCTTCCCTGCTTGCGCAAATCCACCGGCATGACCGCTTGGAGGGCAGATGAGTCAAGGCATAGATGTGCCGCGCAGCCGTTTTGTTTCAAGTGTGAGCGCGAAGCGCGAAACCAAAGCTAAAACCGCAAAGACCGCCAAGCCCACAGAGAATAATCCTCACACGAAGAAACAAAAGAAGAAAAAGAAATTAAATCCCAATCAAATACAATTCCCTCCCCGTCACCTCACCTTCCCCCTTTAGTGGGGTAGAGACTGACTTGGGGCTTCATCACATTATGAAAATAGCAGTAGCAGGCACAGGCTATGTAGGCCTTAGTATAGCGACTCTTCTCGCTCAACACAATATGGTAATAGCCGTGGATGTGATTCCCGAAAAAGTGGAACTCATCAACAACCGTAAGTCACCCATACAGGATGAATACATTGAGAAATATCTCGCGGAAAAGGATTTGGATCTTACTGCAATCCTTGATGGCGCGCATGCTTATCGCGATGCTGACTTTGTCGTGATCGCGGCACCGACTAACTACGACCCGGTCAAGAACTACTTCGATACCCATTGTATTGAGGATGTGATTGACCTCGTTCTGAGTGTCAATCCCGATGCTGTCATGGTCATCAAGTCAACCATCCCCGTTGGCTATTGCCGTTCCCTCTACATAAAATACGCCGCCAAGGGCGTCAAGAAATTCAATCTCCTCTTCTCACCGGAATTTCTCCGCGAGTCAAAGGCTCTCTACGACAATCTATATCCCTCCCGAATAATTGTAGGTTATCCCAAGATGATAGACAGGGAAGAGTTCATGGAGGAGAATGATGCGATAAGGAAGGTTGCGGATGTGAACTATCTTGAGGCTAAGGCACGAGAATTTGCCGGTTTGTTAAAGCAGGGGGCAATAAAGGAGGATATCCCGACCCTCTTCATGGGTATGAAGGAGGCGGAGGCTGTCAAGCTCTTTGCTAACACTTATCTTGCCCTCCGCGTCAGCTACTTTAATGAACTTGATACATACGCAGAGGTTAAGGGGCTTGATTCACAGGCAATCATCGAGGGTATTGGACTTGATCCTCGTATCGGTACCCACTACAACAACCCCTCCTTCGGCTACGGTGGCTACTGTCTACCCAAGGACACCAAACAACTCCTCGCCAACTACGACAACGTGCCGCAACAGATGATGACCGCCATAGTCGAGAGCAACCGCACACGTAAGGACTTCATTGCTGACCAAGTGCTCAAAATGGCAGGTTGGTACGACTATACACAACAGAACACTTTCGGTTCCACACACGAAAAGGACTGTGTGATAGGAGTGTACCGCCTGACCATGAAGAGCAATAGTGACAACTTCCGTCAGTCTTCAATACAAGGCGTGATGAAACGCATCAAAGCAAAAGGGGCAACCGTAATCATCTATGAACCCACGCTTGAAGATGGCTCCACCTTCTTCGGCAGCCGCGTGGTCAACAACCTTGCAGAATTTAAGCGACTCTCCCAAGCTATCCTCGCCAATCGCACAAGCGAAGAACTCCAAGACGTCGCTGTCAAGGTCTATACCCGCGACCTTTTCTCCCGTGACTAACGCCTGGGAAAGCAAGTTTCCAGCTTGCGCAAAATAGATAATCCTAAATTTATAATAGGGTATATTCATCACCATGTAAGCGTCCAATTTTGACGTATGGCATTGCTAAGGAATAAGCCCTATCTTTGCACTGACAAATTTTTAACTCGCAAAATATGTACAGTGACTCAATTGTGAAAGATTCTATGTCGGCTATATGGCCGAGGCAATGCCACGGGGAGTGTCGATACAGGCATACTGTAAAAAGAACAACGTGCCGTACAACCTGTTTGACAAGTGGTATACTGATACACGGCTCATGGTTGTACCGGTAACAGTGAAGGGTGGTTTTATCTCGACTCCGACTCTGGGAAACCACTCCGGAGCCGTTTGATAATCCATATTCAGCAATGAGTCCAGACGAGAAATCAAAACTGATCATACTCCTGCAACAGATGCTCGAAGACTCAAGGGAGCAGGCTCAGGCTTTGGAACATCGAGCTGTTAAAGCGGAGACTGTTGCCAGGGAAGATCGAGCCAGGACAGAGGGGATGAGCCGTAAAATGGATGAACTTCTGAGGGGCATGAATGAGTTGCTGGCCTCCAACCGTATCAAGGACAATAGACTCGCGGAGCAGGACAGGCTTATTGCCGAGCTTAGGAAGGCTCTGTCAGACGCTTCTGTAGTGGAACAACCACAGAGTTCTCGGAGATCACGGAGAAAAAAGTAAAAAATCTCTGCGATCCCAGTGTCATTTGTGGTAAATATATGGAAAACGAAAGAACTCCCTATTCTTCGGGAGTCACAAGATGGCAAGGGCCTCGGCGGCATATTACACGCTCGTCTCCACCTGTCGGATGTATGGGATATCAGCGCTAGATTATCTCAAGAAACTCTTCCGAGAGATAGTTAACGGCAACCGGAACTATGGTCAGTTACTGCCGATGACCATCGGAATTAGTGTTAACAAAAATTAAAAACAATCTAATTTTTTGACAAAAATTAAGAGAAGGGGCGTTGAAGCCCTTTCTCCTAACCTATACGTCAAAATAGGACGTTTACCAGTGGGTTTACCTTTGAATCCCTTTCTCCTGACCCACACGTCAAAATTGAACATTTACGATACCTATGCCTTCTGTTGACAATAAAAGAATAGCAAAGAACACAATGTTCCTTTACCTTAGGATGATTGTGTCGATTGCTGTCAATCTCTACACAATTCGATTGCTGTGGAAAGTGTTGGGAATTGACAACTACGGTATTTATAATGTTGTCGGAGGTATAGTGTTGATGTTTGCATTCCTGAATAATGCAATGATAGCCTCATCTCAGCGGTTTATCTCGTTCGCATTGGGAAAAGGTGATAAGGTCGGACTTCAGAAAACATTCTCTATTTCAGTAGTAGTTCATGTGTTTTTGGCTATCGGCATATTAATTCTTGCGGAAAGCATTGGATTGTGGTTCCTCAATGTAAGAATGAATATACCGGAGGCGAGGATGTATGCTGCCAATTGGGTGTATCAGTGTTCCATAGCTGCCTTCATGATAAATATTGTCAGTGTTCCGTATAATGCCTGTATTGTAGCTCATGAGCACATGAAGATATACGGATATTTTGGAATAATAGAAGTTTTGCTGAAACTTGGAGCTGTACTGTTGGTGGTTGTTCTACCGGGAGATCGGTTGGTTGTTTACGCTATATTGATTCTATGCGTGTCAGGAGTCATGCGACTCATGTATTCCTTATATTGCAGATATCATTTTGAGGAGTGTCGGTTTAGGAAATTCAAAGATAAGAAACTTATAAGGGATATGTTCTCATTTGCCGGATGGAGTTTCTTCGGAAACATGGGATTTTCGGTAAGGGATCAGGGTGTTAACATATTGTTGAATATGTTTTTCAATGTAGCTGTCAATGCTGCCAAAGGAATTTCCACACAGGTCTGCGGAGTGATAAATGGTTTTGCCTCCAACTTTACAATGGCGATAAATCCGCAGATAACAAAGAAATATGCGTCTGGAGATATTGAGGGAATGGTTCAGTTGCTATATAATGGATGCCGTCTGTCATTTATCTTGATGTCAATAGTAGTTGTTCCCTTGGTTGTTTGTACCCCTACAATTCTTGCATTATGGCTTGACGAGATAACCCCATTGATAATAGGATTCATGCAACTTGGTCTGATAATGTCGCTTATAGATTGCGTGGTAAGTCCAATCACCACGTCACTTCAGGCTACAGGAAAGATAAAAAAATTCCAGATAGTTATATCTATAATCATGATTGCAAACATTCCGTTGTCATGGTTGTGGCTTAAGCTTGGAGGAAACCCCTACTGCGTGATGTTTGTCGGAATTATTATGGCAATAATTGCACTGGTTGCAAGATTAATTCTTCTGCATGAAGTTGTGAATTTTAGTTATAGTTTATTTCTTAGACGAGTATATTTAAGAAGTATTCCATGTCTTGTCGTTGCAACAGGTTTTGCATATATGTATTACCAAATCGTAACACACGATATTATTGGCTTGATAATATATGGATTATGTTCATTATTGACCTTTCTGATTCTTATTTATTTGATTGGGTTGACAAAAGTTGAACGGAGTTATATTAGCGATATTGTTAAAAGAAAGTATTATTCAAAATTTTTTGAATAATAATTTAAACTCGTTTGTTTTTATTGAATTTTTAAAAGAATGAGTCAAGTCTTAGAATATAAATATAAGATTGATTTAGAAAAAAATTGGTTGTTTTTATCTATTCTATTGATAGGTGCAATTCCTCAAATTTTAAATGGTTATGCTTTATATTTATGGATTCTCTTGTTGCCCCTATGTTGGATTTATGGAACTTATAGATTGGATAAGAATGCGTGTTTGATTATTTTATTTAGTTTGTCATATACTTTTTTCAGATTATTACATCCAAATAGACCTGCAACTTCGGTTATCGTATTTCATTTATTTTATCCGTTGGTAATGTATGAATCCGGTATATACATATGTAAAAGATGTACGCATCCGATTACTGTAATAATAGTGTTATTTTCACTTGTTTTCTGTTTTGCAATATGGTCTATTGTAAATAATTTATTTGATTATGTAGAGACAGGTGCAATCGTGAATGCTACAAGATCAATTGCCGGGGAGGACGGTATTGATTTGGAAGGTGTAGTTCCTGCAACTCAGCATAATTCAATGCTTTCTATGGCAATTGGAGGAATTGGAATGTTATTTATTAGAACGAAAGATTCCTTTGAGAGAAAGTTTAAATTCCTAGTCGTGATTCTTTCTGTATTTGCCTTGCTTTCAACATTACATTTGTTGAATAGAACGGGAATATTGATGGCCGTTCTATCATTGATAATAGGTTATTTTTGGGATGGTTTAGATTCTAAAAAAATATTTAAAACAATTGGATTATTATTGTTTTTTCTAATTGTTATATATATTCAATTTAAGGATAGTGTTTTGGTGACATCTGTTATTGATGGCTTTGCTGCAAGAGAGATTAATGAATATAATGGTGGTGCAGCTACAGGTGGCGGTCGAATTGGCAGATGGCTTAGTTCTCCTATGTATATATTGACACATCCATTTGGTAGTCAGGGATTATGGTATGAAGGTCGATATGTGATGGCTCATAATATTTGGTTGGACGCAGGCATTGATAGTGGATATTTTGCTTTTATTCTATTGTTTATCATAACATTTAGATTTTTTAAAAATTTAAATATTCTACGTAAGGATAAATATATACCTACATTTTATAAAGCTTATATATTTTTGATAATAATAACAATTCTATTGCAATGTTGCGTGGAACCATTAATGCGTGCTTTTTATCCCTTGTTCTATTTCCTTTTTTTTATATGGGGATTGATGAAGTGTGATTTCTCATTTAAAAAATTTTGTTCAGGTAGTATGAAATTAAAAAGTTTATTTTGATATGGATGAACATAAGTATACGTTCACGATAATAATTCCTCACTATGGTATCCCATCCAGACTTGTCAGGTTGCTGCAATCGATACCAAGAAGAGTGGATCTTCAGATTATTGTAGTAGATGATTGCTCGCCACAGGAAGGGATAGATTTTCTAAATTATATTCGGAAAAATTTTGAATATGTGGAATATTATACCACTCCATATAATGGAGGTGGTGGATTAGCCAGAAATATAGGTTTATCAAAAGCAATTGGAAAATATGTAATATTTGCGGATGCTGACGATTTTTTTCTACCCTCTCTAAACGAGATTTTGGATAAGTATAAAGAATCTTATGCTGACATGGTGATATTTAACGCATTGTCTTTAGATGATGTTTCCTATAAATTATCGAATAGATCAACGCACTTAAATAAGTATATTGATTTATTTAAATTAGATTCAGAAAAAGGATTACTTAATTTAAGGTATTTATTTGGAGAACCTTGGTGCAGAATAATAAAAAGAGAAATTATAACTTCCAATAATATAAGATTTAGAGAGTGTAGAGTTCATAATGATACATATTTTTCTTATACTATAAGCTTTTATTGTAAGGATATTATTATAGAAGACACTGTTGCTTATATTATAACAAATCGTGTTAATTCAGTTTCTAAAACATCAGATTGGTCTAAACAGGAACTTGCAGTAGATGTTTTTGCGGAAAAAAACCGATTCTTGGAAGAAAAAAATATACGAATTTTTGATTCACTTATTTTTAATCCATTTATCAAATGTATAAAACAATCAAATTGGAATGAATTAAAGAAATTAAAAGGAATTATAAAGAAATATGATTATTCAATGAATACTATATTCTTTAAGTTTCTGAAACTCAAAATACAGAGTCTTTTAAAACTCAAAAAATGAAAGAATACGATTATTTGATTGTGGGTGCCGGATTATTCGGTGCTACATTTGCTTATCTTGCGCACAAAAAGGGATTGAGATGTCTTGTCATTGAAAAACGGTCTCATTCCGGTGGAAATTTGTATTGTCGACAGATAGAAGATATAAATGTGCATGTGTATGGTGCCCATATCTTTCATACTTCGGATAAGAGAGTGTGGGATTTTGTAAATTCAATAGTTCCATTTAATCGATATACTAATTGTCCGGTTGCGCAAGCTCCAGATGGCAAACTTTATAATTTGCCATTTAATATGAATACGTTTTATCAGATGTGGGGAGTCAAAACTCCGGAAGAAGCTGCCTGTAAATTAGAGGAACAGAGAAAGGATGCTGTCAATAAGATGAAGACGGATGGAATTACTGAACCCCGGAATCTTGAAGAACAGGCTCTTTCATTAATTGGTAGGGATATTTATGAGCAGCTGATTAAGGGATATACGGAAAAGCAATGGGGTCGTCCGTGTAATGAATTACCTGCATTTATTATCCGTCGTTTGCCTGTACGTCTTACTTTTGATAATAATTATTTCAATGATGCGTATCAGGGCATACCGATAGGAGGCTACAATAAACTGATAGATGGACTTTTAGAGGGTTCTGATGTGATGCTTGATGTTGATTTCTTCAATAATCGAGAGAAATGGATGGATATGGCAGATAAGGTTGTATTCACTGGTAAGATAGATGAGTACTATGGTTATAGATTTGGAAAACTTGAATACCGCACCGTCCGTTTTGAGACCGAGATACTTGATAACCCAAACTATCAAGGTAATGCAGTTGTGAACTATACATCTGCCAATGTCCCCTTTACCCGCATCATAGAACATAAGCATTTTGAGACTTTCGGTAATGCGGTCTATGATAATCCTCATACAATAATATCCAGAGAATACTCAACAGAATGGAAAGATGGTATGGAACCGTTCTATCCTGTAAATGATGCTCGAAATCAAGCTATATTTTTAAAGTATAAAGATTTAGCATATAAAGAGCAAGGAATAATTTTTGGCGGAAGACTTGCTGAGTATAAGTACTATGATATGGCTCCAATTGTATCTAAAGTATTAAATTTATTTGATTAAATATGAAGAAGATATTGTCAATAATAATACCATCCTATAATATGGAGAAGTATCTTCCACAATGTATTGATTCATTATTGGTGGAAAAGATAGATAGTCTGGATATCTTAATTATTAATGATGGAAGCAAGGACAGAACATTGGAAATTGGTAGAAGATACGAGACAAAATATCCTCAAAGTATTAGGGTTATTGATAAATCCAATGGGAATTATGGATCGTGTATAAACAGGGGATTAAAAGAGGCAGTCGGTAAATATATTAAAGTTCTGGATGCCGATGATAGTTTTGAAAAAAGTAACTTAGATGAGTTTATAGATTATCTTTCTAAAGTAGATGTTGACTTGGTTGTAAGCGATTACGACATTGTAAATGAATCTGGAATAACAACTAAGAAAAATCGATTTTCTCTAAAGAATGATTTGACTATTTTCCTATTTAAGGATGTTCTTTTACGTATCTCGATTCCGGAATTTCAGATGCATTCGGTCACTTATAATAGAAATGTTTTTAGAAATATAGCTTATGTTCAAACTGAAGGAGTCTCATATACAGATATGGAGTGGATGTTTCTTCCAATGACAAAAGTGGAGACTGTCTCATTTTATGGAAAGGTTATATATAAATATTTGATAGGAAGGGAAGGTCAAACTGTAAATACTTCGGTTAGTCAGAAAGCTGTAGGTCAAACAATGTTTGTTGTGAAGCATTTATTGCAGATTTATTCTGAACATAAGGATAAGATATCTTTATACCATAAAGAATACCTTGAGTATAGATTGCGCGAAAAAACGCCTTCATTATATCGTATATGTTTGATTAAGATTGGAGACACTGTCCAGTATGCAAATTTGAAGGAATTTGATGGGATATTGGCAAATCAATTTCCGGAGTTATATCAATTAATGGAAAATGAAACTGTTAAAGCTATTCCATTTCATTATATAAGGTATTGGAGACAGAAAGATTATAGTGATAATATATTTTTGTTGAGAGTAATTCATAAGTTGGTGAAATTGTTGAAGTCGTAATGGATGTATTACAACTTCAACAATTTTATCAACTTATTATGCTTGGATTATTACGATAATAAAGTACTATATTTTATAATTTGCTATGAAGATTTTACACATAGGGAATGTCTCAAGTGAGACAAATGGTATTACGCAAGTATTATTAAATTTATCTAAAGCGCAAATTAAAGTAGGACAAGATGTTCTCACCTTGACTGTGATACATAAAAAAGAGCCATTGCCTTCATTCATTGAGGTGCAGAATTTAAGTAACTTTAGAAAAATAGTAGAATCATTTAAACCCGATATATGTGTATTTCATTCATTGTATAAAAAAGAATATATTCGATTTTATTCTTTTTTGCATGGTATTAGAATTCCTTATTTCATACAACTTCATGGCGCATTAAGTAGAGATAACTATAAAAAAAGTTACATTAAAAAAAGGATTGCGAATCTATTGCTCTATAATCGGTTCATAAAAAAAGCGAATGCGATAATATATTTGAATAAAGCTGAATATGACAATTCAATAGTAAAGGATATTAATCCAAATGCGATAATTATACCTAATGGTTGTCCTAAATCAGAATTATCAAATGTAAATAAAAATAAGGATTTTAATAAGATAAATATATTATATTTAGGTCGAATTAAAATCCATCATAAAGGATTGGATAAATTAATAAAGGCAGTTCAGATTCTTTATAAGGATGGATTACAGGATAAGGTGCATTTCTCTTTTTATGGTAATGGTCATGAGAATGAGATTGACGTATTTAAAGAGTCTATTCATGGTTTTGAGGGGTTTGCTGATTTCTATGGGACTGCTTACGGCGAAGCAAAGATAAGAGCATTCAAAGATTCAGATATTTTTATACTGACTTCAAGATACGAGGGTATGCCAATGGGTATACTTGAAGCTTTGTCTTATGGTCTTCCTTGTATAATAACAAAGGAAACAAATATGGCGGATGTGATAGATGAGTATGATTGTGGTTGGATTACGGAGATTGAACCGGAAAAGATTGCATCAACGATAAAGAAAATGTTGGAGGAATATCCGGCAAATTGGAAAAAATACAATCAAAATGCCATTGATGCATCTAAGGAATTTTCGTGGGATAGAATTGCGATTGAATCGATAGAAAAGTATAAAAGATTCATTTAACTTGTTTAATTGAAATAATGAGATACGATAAACTTTGGATTTTATGGAAAATAAGTAATTGGCTATTCCATCATCATTTAAAACCGATTGCTTCTTTATCTCGCTTTATAATCAGAGTGGTATTATCTGCTGACATTCCACCGGAATTAGAGATTGGTAAGGGTACAAAATTTCCGCACATGGCGCTTGGTTCATTGTTTCATCCAAAAGTGAAAATTGGATCCAATTGTGTATTATTGCATGGAATAACCATAGGCGGAAAGAGTGGCCATAAAAAACTTCCTGTGATTGGAAATAATGTTTGGATAGGGGCCCATTCCATAATTCTTGGAGATATTTCAATTGGGGATAATTCTGTAATAGGAGCCGGCAGTGTTGTGGTTAAGGATGTCCCGGCAAATGCAATTGTTGCCGGAAATCCTGCAAAGGTAATAAAATACAAGAATATGTTTTCGGGGGGGGGTAATGTATTATGAATCAATAATTTGTAGTAGTGGATATGGTAGCGTTGCTTAAAAGGTATAGATATTGTATTATATTTTTGGGAATATTGTTATTTGGCTTGACTTCTGTTTTGGTATTTGGAGATAACAGAGATGACAGTTATTCAAAACTCAACTATGATGATTGGGTGCTTGATTGGGTTGAAAATTTTGATAAACAGGAGATAGATACACTGATATGGAGTAAGATTCCAAGAGGGAAATATGCTTGGAATGATATGATGTCAGATGATGATAGATGTTTTGATTTAAGAAACGGATGTCTTATATTAAGGGGTATACTTAATGATAATAAATCGAATGATACATCCAAATATTTGACTGGAGGAATATATACTAAATATAAGAAATCGTTTAGTCCCGGAAGATTTGAGTTTAGGGTAAAAATAAATGGGGCACAGGGAGCTTGGCCGGCATTATGGCTTAGACCGTTTAAGCAAGGTAAAAATTATCCTTGGGATGGAGAGATTGATGTTGTTGAACATTTGAATTTTGATCCATATATATATCAAACCGTACATAGCTATTATATTACTAAACTTAAACAATTTAATCCGAAGCATTCTAAAAAGGCGCAGATAAATATTGATGAATTTAATATTTATGGGGTGGAGATAACGGAAGACGCTGTGACTTTTTATGTTAATGGAGAAAAAACATTTATTTATCCGAACAAAGAGTTATCACAGAATAAAGATCAATATCCATTTTTTCAAGACTGGTTTATCTTAGTTGATATGCAATTGGGCGGTAATTGGGTAGGTGCGATTGACGAAGAAGATTTGCCAGTTGAGATGGAGATTGATTGGATAAAACATTATAAAAGGGTCAGAAAATAATATTTAAGGAATAGATATGGCAGGGAAATATCGAAATTTGTATTATAGCTTGAATAAGTATATTTTCAGACTATTGCCCGATACTCTTTATCATAATCTGCTTGGTTGGATAATGCATAGACGGTTTGGTGTCGGTTATCACTGGATGAACATAACTCATCCGAAAACCTTTAGTGAAAAGTTGCAATGGCTTAAGAAAAATGGACCGATTGAAAAGAAGAGCCAATTATCCGATAAGTACGATGTCCGAGAATGGGTTGGTGGAGTTATTGGTGATAAATATTTAGTGGATCTTATTCCGTTATCCAAGTCTGGAAAATTTGAGACAACAAAGGTTGAGGATATAGATTTCAATTATCTTCCGAATCAATTTGTATTGAAATTGACAAAAGGGTCTGGCTTCAATATTATATGTAAGGATAAATCTCAACTTAATCTTCCGAAGGTAAAGAAAACTCTTGTAGATTGGCTTGGTGTTAACAATTATTATTTATCAAGGGAACCAAATTATAAAGGAGAGAATAAGATAATATGTGAGAGAATGTTGGAATACAATATTACAGATTATAAATTTTTCTGTTTTAATGGCACTCCAACATTCGTTGAACTCTATATTGACAGATTCGGGAATCATAGAAAGGTCTTCTACGATATGAATTGGAAAAAAGCTGGATTTACGACTGCCAATGACTCTATGGATGGAGACGCTGAACGACCAAAGGAATTTGATGAGATGGTGTCGGTTGCCAAGAAATTATCAGAAGGTTGGCCTTTTGTGCGCGTCGATCTTTATGTGCATGAAGGGAATGTCTATTTTGGAGAAATGACTTTCCATCCTGCCGGTGGATACACACCTATAACACCTCATGAGTGGGAGTATAAGTTGGGAGAGAAAATTAAATTATAAATTATATTATATTTTGCTGACACGGAGGTGTCGGAATTTTTCTATGAAAGATTATGGACTTGTGTCGATTGTAACCCCATCCTATAATTGTGCGGATTTTATAGGGGAGACAATCGATTCTATTTTATCACAAACTTATACGAATTGGGAATTGCTTATAACGGATGATTGCTCTACAGACAAATCCCGTGAGGTAATAAGCAGTTATGTTGAGAAGGATTCCCGTATAAAGTTGTTTAAGCTTGAGAAGAATTCCGGTGCCGGTGTAGCGAGGAATAATTCAATCAAGGAGGCAAAGGGGCGTTTTATTGCTTTTTGTGACAGTGATGACCGGTGGTATCCTGATAAACTTGAATGTCAGTTGGATTTCATGGTTAAAAATGGATATGGTCTGACGTATAGTTCTTATGATACTTGTGATGAAAACGGAAATATCAATGGATTTGTCGGGTGCCTAAGGAAATTGACATATCCAAAGATATTGAGGGATAATGGTATAGGTTGCCTTACTGCAATATATGATGCCGGTAAGATTGGAAAGCATTATATGCCCTCTATCCGAAAAAGACAGGATTGGTGTCTGTGGCAGAGAATAATAAAGGAGATAGGGGAGGCTCATGGTCTTCAAAAGCCCTTGGCTCTGTATCGGGTCAGGTCCGGTTCAATATCTTCAAATAAGATAGAGATGTTGCGCTATAATTTTAATGTGTATCATCAGGAATGTGGATATTCCAAACCGGTAGCTGCAATTATTTTAGGTGGATATTTCCTGCCATATTATTTCTATAAGAAGATTAAACAGAAACGAGATTACAAGAATCGTTTGGCGGTAAGTAAAAAATAAAACAATAATATATTATGAAGATAGCAATGATCGGTGCCAGCGGATTTGTTGGCACCCGCCTTCTTGGGCTCTTACGTGAGGAGCCGCAGAAGTATGATTGTAAGAATATTGACCTGTTGCCGAGCCATTTCTTTAATGATGTCACCACGATTGGGGATGTGCGCGAGCAGGAGCAGATGGACCGCGAGCTGAAGGGCGCGGATGTGGTTGTGCTTCTTGCTGCGCAGCATCGCGATGATGTTACGCCGGTGTCGCTCTATTATGACACTAATGTGGGCGGCATGGAGGTGACTCTTAAGGCGATGGAGAGGAATGGTATCAAGAGGATTATTTTCTTCTCGTCGGTGGCTGTGTATGGTCTTAATAAGAGGAATCCGGATGAGAATCATCCTGCTGATCCGTTTAACCATTATGGTAAGTCGAAATGGCAGGCGGAGGAGGTATTGCAGAAATGGTATAAGTCTCATCCCGACTGGAATATCGATATTATTCGTCCTACGGTGATTTTTGGTGAACGTAACCGGGGGAATGTGTATAATCTTCTGAAGCAGATATCTTCGGGTAAATTCTTGATGGTCGGTAAGGGTGAGAACAAGAAGTCGATGGCGTATGTGGGCAATATCGTTGCCTTTGTCAAGTTTATGATTGATAATGTCACGAAGGGGTATAATGTATTCAATTATATTGATAAGCCTGACAACAATATGAATCAGCTTGTAGCGCATGTTAGCAAGGTCTTGAACAAGCATATCCCGGCAACCCATTTCCCGTATTGGCTTGGTATGATGGGCGGTTACTGTTTTGATGTGCTTGCCAAGGTTACGGGCAAGAAACTGACTGTCTCTTCGGTTCGTGTGAAGAAATTCTGTGCCACTACGGAGTTTGATGCGAAGAAGGTACATTCATCCGGTTTCAAGGCTCCTTATACCCTCGACGAGGGACTGGCACGTACTCTTGAATTTGAGTTTGTGCATCCCCGTACAGACGATATTACTTTCAAGTCGGAGTGATTTTGCTCCGATCGCTGCCTGCTGCATTCGAAAGGGTGAAGTGGTGACAACAGTATGTAGGGGGATTGTGCCTGTGGGTTATTGCAGGAGGATTTCGATGTCGCTTTTTAGAAAGTCTTCTATCGATATGCCTCCGGTGCCAACTACAAAGGCTTTCTTGGGGTGGAATTGCTTTACGAATGCAGGTAGCCCTGAGTTTGTGGAGCGGCGCCCGCTTTTCACTTCGATTGCGGTGATCTCTCCATCGTTGTATATTATGAAGTCTACTTCCAGATTTCCATTTTTATCTCTTGATGATTCTCGCCAATAGTAAACTTTGTAGTCTAATTCATCAGCCATGCTTAAAAGATGTGTGCCAATTGCACTTTCTACCCAACGTCCCCATATTTTGGAGTCGGTTCGGTCTACGATGAATGAATGCCCCTTGTATGCAGTGAGTAATGCATTGTTATATACTTGATATTTTGGAAGAGAGTTTCGTTTGCGAGCTTCATCTATTGAGAATTTCTGCAATCCTGTCAATAGCGCGCATTCGTCAAGTATTGTCAGGTATGATGCCAATGTGGTCACGTTTCCGGCATCTTGAAGTTGCCCCATAAGTTTTGTCAGGGATAGGATTTCCGCTGAGTAGCTACATCCGAGTTCAAAGAGTTGCTTCATTAGGGCCGGCTTGTAAATGTTGGATGTCATTATGACGTCTTTCTCAATTGCAGGAGCTACAAGAGAGTCTTTAATATATTTTTTCCAACGTTTCTCATCTCCAATCAGGCTGGCAGGTCCGGGATAGCCTCCGAAGTATATGTATTGATCAAGGGTCATTCCGAAAGCATCGTTCATTTCTTTGTAACTCCAGTGTCCCAGACGAATTAATTCAAAACGTCCTGCCAATGACTCAGTGAGTCCTTTCTTTAGTAATAATCTGCTGCTCCCAAGGATGACGACTTTGAGATTTATGTTCTTACGTGTGTCTTCATCCCATTCTCTCTTTACAATTTCACTCCAATTATTGATTTTTTGGATTTCATCAATCACAAGAAGATATTCTCGTTCTTTGCGGATTTCCATAGTGACTCGAGCCGCCTCCCATACTCGGTGTATCCAGTCACTATCGTTTGGATCTACTCCGTCAGCCACTTCTATTGAGTGTGGAATTGAGATGCTTCTTAACACTTGAGTGATAAGCGTGGATTTCCCAACTTGTCTTGGACCGGCTAAAACTTGTATAAACTTTCGTGGTTCAAGAATCCGGTCTTTAAGTATATTGTATTGTTGACGAATGTATTCCATATTGTGTAATTGTTTCCTAAGTTTTGCCTTTTAGTTCAAATTGAGATGTAAATTTACTCAATTCTATATGTAAATTTACTCAAATTGAGATGTGAAATTACTCGATTCTATATGCAAAATTACTCAATTTATTAGACTTATTCAAATACTCGTATAAATTTATTTGGCTTTTTTTCTCCCCTTTATGGGGGGATGAGTCTGGATAGCTTTTTTTATGTAAGCGTCCAATTTTGACGTATGGCATGGGAATTAAATAAGATCTATCATTGCACTGACAAATTTTTAACTCGAAAAATATGTACAGTGACTCAGATTTTGAAAGATTCTATGTCGGCTATATGGCCGAAGCAATGCCTCGGGGGAGTATCGATACAGGCATACTGTAAAAAGAACAATGTGCCATACAACCTGTTTGACAAGTGGTATACCGATACACGGCTCATGGTTGTACCGGTAACCGTGAAGGGCAACCTTATCACGACTCCGACTCCGGGAAACCACTCCGGATCCGTTTGATGATCCATATTCAGCAATGAGTCCAGACGAGAAATCAAAACTGATCATACTCCTGCAGCAGATGCTCGAAGACTCAAGGGAGCAGGCTCAGGCTTCGGAACAGCGAGCAGAGATGGCGAGGGCTATTGCCAGGGAGAACCGTGTTCGGATAGAATGTTTTTGGTTTTTTCGGATTTTGTTTGTAAATTTGCTTGACAAATTATTTAACTGAAGTTTCGCAAGCTGCACTTCAGTGGTTTACAGTTTATTGTTTAAGGTTTAAGATTCACGGCAATCTATGAATCTTTTCATTATACAAAACGTAATGATAATAAACCATAAACTTTAAACCTTAAACCATTTAAGCATTATGATTGACCGCATAAAGATACAAAACTTTAAGTCGATAGTGGATCTGAAATTCAATCCGGGGAGTTTCAATGTCATTATTGGCCCTAACGGTTGCGGAAAATCTAATATTCTTGAGGCTATCTCTTTCGCAAGTGCTGCATCCCAAAATAAACTTGATTATGAATATCTTGTGAATAGGGATGTGAGAATGTCTGAACCGAAATTCATGTTTAACGCATTTGATGATGAGGAGGATGCTCCTACAGAAGATAATGATGATGGTAGTAAGAAAATTAATGCTATAAATATCGCTATTGATTGTAGTGATACTCGTCATGTAAACAAAATAATATATCTGGATGAGGTCAAAAGATGGATTGATCTTGCATTTATGGCCAATCGTGGAATATATGAAATGCTGAAGACGGATAAGGATTTGGCTGTAAGTATATTAAAACCCATGATTGAAAGCAGTGGTGAGAAGGTATATGACGTCAGTGATGTAGAGGATCTTATCAAGTCGTTTGCCACAAAATCTACCGACCTGGAAAGGTTTCTAGTATATCGCCCGACAGAACATTTCTTACGCAAGACTTTCGATACATCGATTTTTCCGTTGGGTGTGCATGGAGAAGGTCTGTTGAAGTATCTTAAGGAGATGGCTGAGGAACGTAACAGCCAATTGTTTGATGAGATAAATAATGGCCTTTCGTTGCTTGACTGGTTTGACGGATTCATGGTGCCGGAAAATCTGATGTCGGATGAGTATCGCCTTTCTATTGGCGACAGGTATCTGAAGGATTCCTTGCATTATTTTGACCAAAGAAGCACTAATGAGGGTTTTCTGTTTATGTTGTTTTATCTTACTCTCTTTAACAGTCATGACATGCCGCGTTTTTTTGCTGTTGATAATATAGAATCGGCTCTTAATCCGAAACTTCTCACACGTCTTATAAATTATCTTGTAGAGAGAACGATTGCCGGGGATAAACAAGTGATTGTCACTACGCATAGTCCTTTTGTGCTCGATGCGTTGGATCTGGAGGACGATAGGATACGTCTGTTTGTGGCACGGCGAGACATTGATGGTCATACCCGTCTGGAACGTGTGCCATACAGAAAGGACCGTAAGATGAAACTTTCTCAACTTTGGATGAGTGGTCTTATTGGTGGATTGCCGGATAATTTCTGAATGGATTTATCATGAGCGTTAAAATTGGAATAGTCTGCGAGGGAATTTCCGACTATCGGATTCTTAAACATATCACGGAAAGGTTTTTACGTGAGTATGATGCGTATGTCATTCCTTTGAAACCTAAGGAGACTCCTGATGGTAAACAAGACGGATTCGGATCCTGGCAAGGTGTATTGCAATATATAAAGGGTGAGGATCAGATGATTCTGGAGGCTATATCTGAGGGTTGCCGTTTTGTCATTGTCCACATAGATACTGATGTAAGAGAGGATTATGGGTTGATGGGGGAATATGAGGATCATGAGAAACTTTATGAGGAAGTTGTAAGGATGCTGACCTCTCATGTGCATCAGGATTTTGATAGGGATAATTTGGTGTTTGCTATCGCTATTCATTAAACGGAGTGTTGGCTGATTCCTTTTATTTCTGCTGACAGTAAGATGACCTGTAAGACCAATAATTGTGTAGGGGTTATCAATCATCTGTTGAAAGACCGAGGAAATATCAATAAAGATAATAAAAATTCAGATAAGGCAAGAGCAGCCTATGAATTGATTCTGAAACAAAAGAAAAAGGGGAAGGATATTAAGGCGGCATCATTAAATAATGTAGGATTCCGTCGTTTCATAGAATCGCTTGAAAATATAAAAGAGCGTTTGTCATAACTTAAAAATTTACGTAAACGTCTCGTAAGTGGTAATTTCTTGGTCCTTGTGAAAAATATATAGCTTTGCATCGACAAAAATAAAAATTGATGGGGAGGCGGTATCGAAGTATTGGGAGCTGGTACACTACTGGTTTCAGTAAAAGACAGAGGTGGAGATCCACGCATACCGCTTGAGAAATTCTGCCGGGACAGAAGATATCCTACAAGGCACTTGATAACCCTAACACCTCGCTCTTTCTCTGGTCGGGAACTAATCAATATCTCCATTTTTTTAACACATGCAAATTAATAATGATGGCTATCTGGTCAGCAATTGTCATGCATTTTTAATATGGAACCGGATAATTACCACTTACATTCGTTCATAGTTTGTAAATTATAAAGTGGTACTTTAGATTTTACAAAGTTATAATTAATATTCTTAATATCTAAACTAAATAAGGCTGAATTATGTCAGATAGAATCTGCGTTTACCTTTGTCTTACCCACATGAGCGGTAAGGATATGCGGTATAGGGCAGATGATGATCTTCTTTAGGGGGATATGTTTGCGATGACCGGATGGATAGCTTTGTTTTATGCGGATTGGTGGGATTGAGTTTGTGAGGAGTGGGGAGGGGCTTTCTCCCCGGGGTTGTCCGGAGTTTTGGTTTGTGACGCGGGATGGGATGTCGGCGGCACGATGGATGGGGTATTATCTGGAGGTGCCGGGGGTGGACGGTATGTTGCGCGTCAGGAGGCGGTGCCATGGGGGATGGATGCTGACGAATGTGCCGGTGTATGGGGATGTGGTGTTTCTGCCGGAGGATGGCTCGCCGGAGGGGAATGGCTCCGGTGGTTTGCGGGAGGATGGTTCTGACGGTAGGGGGAGGATTTTCCGGCGAGTGTCGGAGGCGGGGGAGGATGGCATTCTGATTGCGGATTTGTGGGAACGGTATTTTCTTTTGACTCCGGATGGGAGGAGGAGGGAGGTGACGGCACCTCTTGTCCTCTGAAGGGGAGGGACGTGAGGGACGGCACTTCTCGGCACCCCTCGCCCATGGGCTCGGGCACGGAACTCCAGTAACTTGAAAGCGCACATGAGATTGCAATCTCATGTGCGCTTTTTTTGTGGGTTGGCGCAAGCCCCCGGGGGCTTGCGGTTCTATTGATTTGCAAGCCTCTTGGCTTGCTTTCCTGAGGAGCTTGCGGTCTCGGGGGCTGTCGGGGGATTAGCGGGGGGTGATGGTGAAGGTGATGGAGCCGCGTGTGGAGGTGGCGCCTTTTTTTGCTGACCAGCGGGCCTGGCGTGCGGCTGCCTCGCATTTGCGGCGTATGGTGGCGTCGGCACTCCCTTTGGCGGTGGCTTCTGTGACGCGTCCTTCGGCGTCGATCACGACGTTGACGGTGACTATTGTCTTGTGGCGTAGGGCTACGTCTGGCTTGGGACAACTGATGAAGCTGCGTCCGTGGGCGTTGCCGCTGACCCCGACTCCGGTGCCTCCAGCTCCGGTCGCGCCTTCGGGTGTGCCTTCGGTGGATCCGTTCTTGGGCGAGAATTTGTTTGCCACGGTGCTCGTGGCTTTCTTACGCTCTTTTTCGGTCTTGTCGGGCTCCTCTGCCTTGACTGCGCTCTCCTTCTTCTGTGTGTTGAGTTTCGGTTTGGGAGGGGTGGGCTTAGGTTTCGGTTCCGCCTTCGGTGCCGGCTCGATTATCTCGGCGTTATCCTCTGGTCCGGGGTCGGGTTCACCTTTGACGGCGGGTGCCGGCTTACTGTTTTTTACCGCATTCTCCTCGCCAAGCTCTTTCAGTTCCGGCTCGATGAATAGCTCTTCCTCCTCTGGCATCATCAGGTCGGGGGGCGTGGTCTTCGCTACCTGCACGCTCTCCCATGAGATCTTACCATAGAAGAGGGTGATGACGATTGCCACCGAGAAGAGCAGCGTCAGTAGCAGTGCGGACAGTCTGTCGTTGTTATCTTTTTTCATTTCTGGGAGCTACGGGTTGCGAGAACGAGCCGCAGGTTGTTGCGTGCGGCGAGGTCGAGCACTTCAATCACGCGGGCATACGCGACAGTGCTGTCGGCGTATAGTGCGACGGCACGGAGCGAGTCCTGCTGCTGTATGAGGAGAAGGTCGGCGAGGAGTTCATCGCGGGTTACGGGTCGGGCTGTGGAGTTCTCTTCGATAGAGTCGTTGCGGTCAGCCACGAGATATAATTTGGATTCGGCATCGATGTATACTTCCGTGATTGGCTTTAGCGAGGTCTGTTCGCTGCTTTGCGGGAGGTTGACGTCGATGGCTGCGGGGAAGATCAGAGTCGATGTCACCATGAAGAAGATGAGCAGGAGGAATATGACGTCTGTCATCGACGACATGGAGAAGGTGTCAAGCGTCTGAAATGGTTTCTTCAGTGCCATTCTTATCGTGGATTATGGATTGTTACAGATTCTGGGAGAGGATTGTCATGACGGCTCGTTGAGGAGGTCCATGAATTCCATGGTCTTTGCCTCAAGGGAGTTCATGATGCGGTTTACGCGCGACACGAGGAAGTTGTAGGCGAAGAGGGCGGCGATACCGACGACGAGACCGGCTACGGTAGTGACGAGGGCCTGGTAGATGCCGGAGGAGAGGACGGTGATGTTGGCGGATGTTCCGGCGTTGGCGAGTGCGAAGAAGGCTTCGATCATACCGGTCACGGTGCCGAGGAATCCGAGCATGGGGGCTCCGGCGGCTGTTGTGGAGAGCCATGTGAAGCCTTTTGTGAGGTTGGTCACTTCAATGTTGCCGGTGTTTTCGATTGCTACGAGCACGTCGTTCATGGGGCGTCCGATGCGGTTCACGCCTTTGAGGATGAGCCGGGCGTAGGGTGTATCGGTGCGTTTGCAGAGGTTGACGGCGTTTTCGATGTCGCCTTCCATGATGTAGTCGCGTATGCGCTTCATGAAGGTCTCGTCGTTGCGTGATGCGCGCATGAGGGCGAAGCATCGCTCGATGAATATGTATATGCTGACTATAAGGAGCACAGCAAGAGGGATCATGATGTAGCCGCCGTCCATGACGAGCGACCAGAATGAGAGGGTGTTCATTTGGTTATGTTGTTTTTTTGTTTCTTTTTGCTTTGGGATTTGCTTTGGGATTTTTTCGCGGGATTTTCGCGCTTCGCGCTCACACCTGGATCAAAACGGCTGCGCACTGCCTGCCTTCTTTGCTTCGCTTCTTTGCTTCGCTGCCTGGCTTCTTTGCTTCGCAGCTTCGGCTTTTGATTAGAGGCAGGCGCGGTAGCGGCGGATGGTCTCGGAGATGCCGAGGTAGAGGGCGTCGGAGATGAGGGCGTGCCCGATGCTTACTTCATCGAGGAGGGGGAGGGAGGCGTGGAAGTAGGCGAGGTTGTCGAGGTTGAGGTCGTGTCCGGCGTTGAGTCCGATGCCGATCTCGAGGGCTGTCTGCGATGCTTTGACGAAGGGGGCTACGGCTGCGGCAGGGTCGGTGGCGTAGTTGTCGGCGTATGGCTTGGTATAAAGCTCCACGCGGTCGGCTCCCACTTCGGCTGCTTTCCTCACCTGGTCAGGGTCGGCGTCAACGAATATTGATGAGCGTATTCCGGCTTCGCGTAGTCGGGCACATATCCCTCGCAGGAAAGCCTCGTTGGCGATGACGTCCCATCCGGCGTTTGATGTTACGGCGGAGGGTGAGTCGGGCACGAGTGTCACCTGGTCGGGGCGAACTTCGATGACGAGATCCATGAATTCGGGGGCGGGGTAGCCCTCGATGTTGAATTCGGTGGTCACCACGGGACGGAGGGCTCTCACGTCGGCGCGTGTGATGTGGCGTTCGTCGGGACGCGGATGTACGGTGATGCCCTGTGCGCCAAATCGTTCGCAGTCAATGGCAAATTTCACTACATCCGGCACGTTCTCCCCCCGCGCGTTGCGCAGAGTGGCGACTTTATTGATGTTTACGCTTAATCGGGTCATTGTCAGATAATTGTTTATAATATAGAACTGTGGGAAACACGGCTGCGGCGGTTTGATTGCTAAATTTTTGTGTCATGTTATGAAATTCGGCACAAAATTTGTAACTTTGAACCATCAGCAGCGTTTTCCGCATGGATTCCCTATTTTCAACCCTTTTCGGGGCGTGAAAGTTCGGTCTTCCGTGATTAAACTGCAAAAATATAAAAAAAGGACGTTGAGACAAAGAAAAAAACGCACGGATGACGTTTTTTAATTAGTAAGTAATAGTTAAAAATAGTAAGGAGCAGACAAATATGACAGCAAAAGAGATATTATCACCCGGAAAGACAGTAGCGGACCGTATGCCAGGCAGGATAGTCGAGGCAGATATGCCGCTATTGGAATTGTTGCCACGTCTGCTTGATGCTCCCGGACGAGAGGTGGGAGTCAGCGACGGGGAAACAACACTCGGAGTAGTAGACCAGACCTCGATGCTTGAGGGTCTGGCAAGGATGATAGCGGCACGCGACGATTGCAGTGAGGTCACTGTGGAATGCCGTCCGGAGGACTACAGCGCGAGCCAGCTGGCGCATGCCGTGGAGGATAGCGACGCGCATCTGGTCGACCTGTTCTCCTCGCCGTCGGCAGACGGGCACATCCGCGTCACGCTTCGCTTGCGTCATTCCGATCCGTCGGCAGCCGTGAGGAGTCTGGAGCGTTATGACTTCAAGGTGCTTGAGGCACACGGCTCTTCCGACGGCGTACGTGATGCCGCGATAGCGACGGAGCGGCTTATGGCACTTCAGGCGTTGCTTAACGTATGATTGCGCACCGATCCGTGCAGGGTCGGGACGTATTGACATAATATAATGGAACTGACAAATAAAGTAGCAATATTCGGAAGCCGCAGGCAAGATCCCTATCTGAAGGAGCTTGCCGGGCTTTTCGCGCATTTTGAGGGTATCGGTTTTAAAGTGGCGGTCCATACTAAGATCGCCGGCTATCTTGCTGCGCATGGCATAGACATGCACGGGGCAGAGGTGGTGGAGGATATTCCGGAAGGGACGGGGCTGGTCATAAGCATCGGCGGCGACGGCACGTTCCTGCGCGCCGCACGTTGGGTAGGTAAGCGGGAGATCCCGATTCTTGGTGTCAACACGGGTCATCTCGGATTCCTGGCAAGTTGCCGGCTTGAGGAGGTGGGGGAGATGATAGGGGCGATATGCCGTGGCGATGTCATCGTGGAGCGCCGGATGCTTCTCTGGGTGCAGAGTTCTGCTTTCCCGGATGGTTGCTGGCATTATGCCCTCAATGAGGTGGCTCTGATGAAAGAGGAGTCATCATCGATGATTTCCGTCAACACGGAGATCAACGGCAGTTATCTCGCCACTTACCGCTGCGACGGGTTGATAGTATCGACCCCCACGGGGAGCACCGGTTATAATCTCTCTGCGGGGGGGCCGATATTGGAGCCTACAATCGATTGCATCACGCTGTCGCCTGTCGCGCCTCACACGCTGACGGTACGTCCTCTCGTGGTCGGGGGCGGTTCGGAACTGGAACTGACGGTAGAGAGCCGCACGGGACGGTTCCGGCTGAGTCTTGACGATTGCTCGTATCTGATGCCGGAAGGGGAGAAGATATGGGTGAAACGCGCGGGTTTTGTGACGCGGCTCGTCAGACGGAAGGATTCGACGTTTGCGACGATTCTGCGCGATAAGCTGCTCTGGAGTGCGAGCGCATTTTAAAAATTTACTGGTAATTGGTGGTGATGTTGACGTAGGTGTCGACGGTCGGGGTGCCGAAATCGATGGACCCCATCTCTTCATTGGAGTTGATGACCACGTTGTAGATATACTGATAGCCGGGTTTCCACTCGGAGAATGAACTTGTGGAGAGTGGGAATTTCAGCAGGCCGTCGCCGTATGTGCTACCTTCCACGATGTTCTCTTTTGGGGTGTTGGCGTTAGGCCAGAGCTTGTCGCCCGTGGTGGCATCGTATACGGAGCACATCACCGCGAGGTAGGTGTCGTTGCCCATGCCGCTGCTTCTCCATGTCAAAGGCTGCGGGATCAGATATTTCGGCCCTCCCAAGGCAAGGTCGGAGCTGCTGAGGTCGTTCGGCGTAGTGGTGAGCAGGATTACGTCATCATGACTCTGCGACATGTGGTATATATATGTCGAGGGGGTATTCTGGTCAGTCCAGTGTCCGGTGTTGAGATCAGAAGATTCCGTGGCGGTGGATTCTCCGGGGAAGTGGAAATTACCTTTCGTGGTAATATTTGACATGGCTACATTTGTCACCCTTACTGCCAGACTCGTATTGGTAGAGCTCAGCTTGACCGTCACTTTTGACAGGGCATGTCGGAAGTTGAATATCACCTGAGGATTTGCACTTCCCGTATTCCCCGAAAGATTGGGACTTACGGCATACACGATATCCTCCACGCCCCCCTGGTCAACGTATTCCACTGGTGCAAGCGGTCCTGTCGCACCTACCCAAGAGGTGGGTGCGAAAGCATAGAAATCGACCGTCTCCTTTGCAGGCCAATACTTTACCGGAGAATATGTCCATACGTTGGAGGCAGTCTTGCTGACAAGCACGTTATCCATGAATATCTTTGGAGCGGTGGCGTTCCCGGTATAAGCATAGACGTTGAATGAATTCAGATTGTTTGTCGTGATATCCCCGCTGCGGGTGAGTTCGGTAGATGCGGCAAATCGTATACGGTTGCCAGATGACGGTTCTATCGGATCGTTAGTCTCATCATTTGAACAAGCCGACAGAAGAGTCGCACCGGAGGCGATGATCAGGGCTGATGAAATCAATGTTGTCTTTTTCATATATATATGTATTAAGATTATAAATTCTTATATTTGCGGATATATTCCATAGTCAGGTGGAAAGGTCAATCTCTATCACGTTCCAGCCGTCTACATCCACGTCAATGCCTACATCATCGTCTTTATCGGGAGGAGTAGGTCCCGGTTCCGACGGAATCGAGAGTCCGCTTATTGTAATATAAACGCAGTGGATAGAGAAAGTGTTGACCGTCAAATCGGATGCGGTGAATTTCTTTGAATACGATTTGCCGGATTTTGACGTGACGTTGAGGGTCACTCCATATTCCGTCGTATCATCAGGCAAAGGAAATCCGCAGGTGGTGCCGTCAAGCGTGCCGCCTATCAGGTCGGTTGTCATTGTGCAAGGCATTGACAGCGATGGCGCGACAGGCGTCAGTGAAGAGAGGTTCATCCCTTTGGCGGGACCCTCCACGTATGCCTTCGCACTGCGCAGATACTCCATCCTCTCCACGTCATTGATAATAAGATGATATATTGTAGACAGGGTGTCGGGATAGCATTTTATGACAGAGGCTCCGCATTCTTTGACATCGTTATCTTCCCCCGTGTATCCGACGCCGCATGGTGATACCGTCACATCCTTCATACGGCAACCGTAAGACATACCGGGACACATGATTGCGACATGGTCGGCACGCTCGGTCGTGGATAGCATCACGGAAGATTCCTGATCCTGTCCGGAAAGTATTATCCCGGCAATGTCATTGTTGACGGCAAGCATCCTGTAATGTCCGAAAGGCAATTCTATCTGACCTCCATCTCTTCCCGCGATATCAAATCTCCATATACCACCCCCCTTATCCGAGGAATAGAACAGCAGGGTCATCCCTTCAGGATCGGCATTAATGGCATTATCCCAGAAAAAACGCACATTTACCACGTCGCCCTCCTGTTCTGAGAGGGCGAAGAATCTCTGAGTGCAACCTGTGAGAGCCAAAAGCAATATGGGCAAAAGAGATAAGCGTCGGTGTAAACGTAGAATCATACATTAATAACACCTTTCCCTTTTAATGGTTTATACTTGATTTTTTATTGAAAGTTAAGTTAAAAAAGGGGATAAATGTCAATCTAAAAAATTTTTTTATCTAAAAAATAAATTTTGTTTATAAAAACATTGGATTGTGAAAAATTTTAATTAACTTTGGCGCAGAGAAAAGATATCTTTTTTTGAGACATACGCCTGAAAGGGTTATGATTCTCACGTGTCACTCATTTGCTTACGTAAAAAAAGAGATCTACAACCTTTAATTTACACGTTTACCGTACTGTAAGAACCGGCGTTATGATAATATCTGCCTTACATACTGACTCATTCGCCAGATTGATTGGGAAAAAGGAGGTTTTGAAAAATACCCCCCCGATTATAATGCGCTTATAATCAGCAATTTAGTTTATTATTAGATATATCCTGCAATCATTAGGTTGCGGGACGTTGCCGTTTATGCCTACATCAAGGATAACCGTGAAAGGTAAAGCAATTGTAAAATATTCCATTGCAGAGAATTGATAAAACAACACAACAAATTATATAACGTATGAATAAACATTATTTTCTACCGGTAGCATTATCCGCATTGGTGCTTGGGGCTTGCTCTAACGAAGATCTCCCCGGCAATCCGAATATGCCGGAAAAGCAGAACACTGTATTGCTCAAGTCGCTTGATGTAGCATCTCAGGCAGGACGTATCACTGTGAATAACCCAACCCGTGGACCGAAAGCCGAACGCCTTCAGCTCGTGGCAAAGATTGCCCCTGTTGAAACCTCGGATGCCGCCCAAAAGAATTGGTCTGCCACTGCCATTGCCGTAGATGGAGGTAAGGCCTATATCACATGGCATTCCAATCATCAGGCTACCACGGCTGCCACCGCATGGGGCGGCGCGATTGATGAGATCAACATCCCCGTAGCTGAAAGCGACCAATGGGCTTTTGCCAACATCATGGTCAATGAAGAGCTTAAATTCAACCACGTTATCGTAAACGCCTCCAACCTCTATCTTGCATCCACCAGCTCAAAGAACGGCGCAGTGGTAGGTCGTCTTCCTATCGGAGCCGGAGAGTTGGAATATATCAATATTCCCGGATCTTCAGCCAATGCAGTGGCTGCCGATGGTGCCGACATCGTGGCAGTGTCAGGCTATAGCGGTGCTGCTGTCCGTTTCCCGTCAGCATTCACGGCTGAGACAGAACCGACTGTAATCGTAGCTGAGGCTATCGACTTCGGTGGCAAATATATTGACGGCGGTTATATCCTCTGTACAGATGACGCTGCAGCGGAGCTCCTTCCTGTGGCAGGCGGTCAGGGTGTCGCACTTGATGCCGCGCTCGTATCTAATGAGAAATCTGCTGAGTCTTATAATCCCACCACCGGGGAATGGACAACAGTGGAGGGTGACGGCGCGAAGCATTATGGCAAGCACACTATGGCAGTCAGCGGCGGCTACGTCTACGTGGCAGCCGGTCATAACGGTCTCCGTTCCTACGCTGTAGGTTCCGGCACAGCGGCATGGTCAAATGAGACTTACACTACAGCCGTATATGCCGATGACCAGTACGTATATGCAGCCACCGGTGCCGGTCTCCGCGTATATGAGAAGAAAGAGTCCGGTAATCTCGAACTGTTTGCCTACGAGGTAAAGGAGTATGACAATGCCGGCAACGCAGGCACAACCGAGGCAGGCACGGAGGGTCATTCCGCCAACTTCATCGCCATTGCCAACGGCTATATCTTCGTGGCATACGGACAGAGCGGCGTCTACGTATTCAAGCTCAATCCGCAGGGTTCCGAGCAGCCTGAACCTCCGGTAGAGGAGAAGGTTACACTTACTCTCAATATCCCGGCTATCGAATCTAAGCAGGATAAGGAAGTTGAGAAGGGAGAGAATGCAGAGTTCACTATCCCGGAGACTACACCGGAAGCACCGGAAGGTAAGGAATTTGCAGGATGGTCAAAGACTGAAGGTGGCGAGACTCCGGATTATCAGCCCGGTCAGCCTATCACTGTGACCCCGGAGAATCCCGATGTGACTCTTTATCCCGTCTGGACAGACAAAGTTGTGGAATATGAGTATGTGCTGTCATTTGATATTGAGTCAGACATTCCTGAAATGGGTATGACAGGTGTGGCTCCGGAATCCAAGAATGTGAAGAGTACAGAGGAGTCTGTTGAGATTACACTTCCCGGTAAGGATGGTTTTGACAGAGAGGGCTTTGATTTCAAAGGTTGGTGTGAGGTTTCTACTGCCTATCAGGAGGTTTCAACTAAAGTATATACAGAATCTTACACAATGACCAAAGATAAACTTAACGTTACGCTTTATCCGGTCTGGACAATCAAGCAGACAGTTACCCCGGCACCTCCTGTAGGTGGTGATGATCTCTGATTTGGGATAATCCAAGCAAACAGGATATAGTTTGCAAGCAACTGAAAACATTCTCCTTAAATAGAAGTGAGGGTGGATTCCCGATACCTCTATTAAGGAGAATGTTTTTTACATCTGATACCATTTACTTTTTTACACTTGAATATTATGAATTATAAATCAATATTGGCATGTGCTTTTGCAGGCATGGCACTTACTGCTTGTAACTCTGACGAAAATTCCATGCAGCCGACAGAATCCGGCGAGACAGTTCACATGACAGTCACAGTTTCCAGAGAGACAATACAGTCAACCCGTACAGAATTTGAAGAGAATGCCGAGGGAGGTCTTAATTGTGTGTGGAGTGGGAATGACAAACTTTATGTCACTGATGATAAAGGATTCAACAAAGGGGTTCTTACGGTGGCAGAACTTAAAGACAATGGGGCAAATGCCGTGTTTGAGGGTAATATTTCCGGAATTGTAGGTAATAAAGCCACTCTCAATTACTATTATTTGGGTACAGCTTCCGAATCCCTTGTTGTTGATGATACTAAAGTCTATACAGCAGACTATTCCGTTCAGGATGGCAAGTTTGAATCACTTCCTCAGAAGGATATATTGTCGGCGACAGCGGAGGTGATCATCAGCAATGGAAAATCGTATGTTGCTGATATGACGCTTGCCCGTCGTATATCTTTCGCCCGTTTCAATCTGAAATTTGCCGAAGATATGAATGTTAATCCGAATTTTAAGGTTACTATTTCCGGTAAAGGTCTTAATAATGTTGCAAAGATTGATACCAAGGATTGTAGCGCAACCTACAATGCAGGAGAAGTGGTGATGGAGAATGTGTCTGCGACAGAAGATATATATATGGTGCTTCTTCCTAACACATTGGAAAGTGGCTTTGATTTGAAATTTGTAGTGGAAGATGGAGAGAATACTTATGAGGGTATCTGTCCTGTAGGTAAAAAGATAACTCAGGCAAAATATTATCGTAAGTCGCTTGACGGTGGCAAGTTCGGAGGTCTTGAGGTGCCGATGTCGTATGCAAATGAATATACTCTCCGTTATCATGCAAACTTTGACGGTGCAGATCCGGCATATATTGATGACGTGAAGCATCAGGCAGCTCCTGTTGAATTTGTTTACAAAACTTATGAAGAAACAGGTCTTCCTGTTAGGGACGGTTATGAATTCAACGGATGGGCTGGAAGTGAAGATGCTGAATCGGGAGATGAACCGGGAGCAACTCTTACTATGTATGAATTTATGAATAACAAGGTAAATGACGTGTATGCCATTTGGAATAAGATCTTCAACTATTCCGTTGAGTTTGATATAACAGGAGCAGATGCAGGTCAGAACGCTCCTGAGACACTGACTTATTCGGGTACTGAAACGGAGCATAACTTCACACTTCCTAATCAGACTATCAACAGAGATGGCTTCGAGTTTAAGGGATGGAGTGAGACCCCGAATGCTTCGGATAATGCCATTACCGGCAGCATCATTGTCAAATCAGATAAACCCCAGATAACACTATATCCGGTATGGGTTCTTAAGAAATCCGTGATTGAAGTTCCCGGTGCAGGTGGAGATGAACTCTGATTCAAACGTTTTGGCAGGATATTTTATTCAGAAAAGATAAAATAAAAAAAGGGAAACAGGGGATCCCCTCTTTCCCACCAATACTTTAGATATCGGTCATGAACAAATATTTAAAATATACATTGGCAGTCTCTATTGGGGCATCAAGCCTTTTTTCATGTAGTTCGGATGAAACGATTGTAGAATCATCCGGTTCCGGAAAAAGTGTGCAGATGACAGTCGTTGCCTCCAGAGAAGATAATGGGCTGACGCGTACTGAACTATCGGAGAATGCCGGGAATCTGGATTGTGTATGGACATTGAATGATCAGTTGCTCGTGACCGATGTCAACGGTAATCGCAAGGGTGTCCTTACTGCTACTTCCATAAGCGAAGATAAGACTAAGGCTACATTCACCGGAGAATTGCATGGGTTACAGAACGGTGCAGTTACTTTCAATTACTACTATTTCGGTAATAAGGTAAATGCGGAAGAGGTAGGATCTGATGGAAGCTATATCGCTGACTTTTCCCGACAGGATGGTTCGTTTGGTTCGTTGTCAGATAAAGATTTACTTACTACTCAGAAGGAGATTACGATTGGTGGTGGGTCATCTTACGTGGCAGACCTGACACTTGTGCGTCGTGTCTCTTTTGCTCATTTCAAACTTGCGTTTGCAGATGATGTCGCATTGGCAGAGAATGCAGAGATAGTCATTTCCGGAGACGGACTAAATAATATGGCTACGGTCAGTCTTACCAGTCCTGATGCAGTATATGCTCATGGAAATGTAGTCGTGTCTCCTGCTTCGTCAGATATTTATATGGTGCTTCTTCCTAATGAAATTGAAGAGGGCTTCAGACTTAATTTCAGTGTAGAATCTGATGGCAAGACATATAAGGGAACCTTCCCTGTTGCTAAGGCGATAGCCAAAGGGAAATATTATCGTAAGGATAATAAAGATGGCACTTACTCCGCTCTGACTGTCAACATGAGCGGCGAAGACGGTTCGGATGATTCGATGGATGATGGTGATGTTGTGGGTCCAGTATTTGAGGTGAATGGCAAGAAATTCCGTTTCACACGTGCCAACCTGCAGTATAATACCAAGACATCTACCTACTCTATCCCGGAGAAACAGACTGAATATATATGTGCGTCTGGTCGTAGGGTAGGAGCAAGCACGGTAACGGGGAATCCTGAGATTATCGGACTTTTCCGTTGGGGTGCAACCGGAATAGATGATAACGTGTGGCAACCACAACCTGCCGATTTTTGGAAAGTCAATTCATGGGATAGTTCTAATTCAACGGTTAGTGATAATCTTCCAAGCCAGAATTCTTCTGTGAATAGAACTCTTACGACAAATTCAACGTTGTGTCCGAATGGAGAAGCTCAAGATACTCCTTTTGACTGGGGTGTGGCATATACTGCCCAGCAAGGGACCGGACATTATTTTACTCTTACATCAACAGAACTTAAATATGTCATAAATAATTGGTTTGCGGCATGTTGTACGGTTGATGGAGTGGAGGGAGCCATTATCCTTCCGTTCACCACGCTTAATGAGGCAAAAGAGGCAATAACGGCAGTCGGAGGGAAATATAATGCTCTCTATAAGCTTAATGATCATTATACTAATAGAACTCAGTTCGGATATGATCGTATGACTCTTGATTACGAGCAGTTGACAAAATTGAACGGTGTTTTCTTTCCGGCATCAGGTATGGGTAATCCAAATACAGGGTCTGTATCAAAACCGGCTGCCACAGATTACCAAGGCAACTGTTATTACTGGACATCTTCACCATCCACTACACCCAATGCTATTATATGGTATGTGAATGGAGGTAAGACTCAAAGTAGTAGGGAGTACCATGTCTATGGTATGGGTAAATGTTTTGGAGCGAGTGTCCGACTGGTGAAGGAAGTGACAGAGTGAAAACCTAACATTAAAATTTTATATTATGAATATATTCTATAAATCATCATTAGCACTTGTGTTGGTGGCAACAGGATTGACATCCTGCTCCAACGAGGAGATTCCGGCTACTATGGATGCCGGACAGTCTGTGCACATGACGGTGACTGTATCCCGTGAAAATATGGGACAGACCCGTACGGAGTTTAGTGAGAACAATGGTAATCTTGATTGCCGATGGAATAAAGATGATATCCTTATTGTAACTGATGAGAATGGTATAAATAAGGGAAATCTTACGGTTAAGGAGCTTAAGGATGGCGGTGTGAATGCTGTCTTTGATGGCGAGATTAAAGGAATAGTAGGAAATAAGGCTAAACTTAACTATTATTATATCGGCACGAAGGCGGAATATAAGACTGATGAGAATAGGGTCTATACGGCTGACTATTCTGTTCAGGATGGTAATTTTACGTCTCTTCCGGAGAAGGATCTTCTTTCAGCAACAGCTGAGATTGTTATAAGTGGCGGTCAGTCTTTTGTAGATAATATGGAACTTTCGCGTCGTATCTCGTTTGCTCATTTCAATCTTCAGTTTGCTGATGGCACTACGCTTTCTTCTAATGCGACTGTTACTGTTTCCGGAGAGGGTCTGAATAATGCAATTTCAATCGACACTAAGAATCGTGAAGCATCTTATACGGCAGGAATCGTGACAATCACGCCTGCGGTTGCTGATCTCTACATGGTTCTTCTTCCGAGTACAAAGGGTTTTGATCTGACATTCACGGTAACGGATGGTGATAAGACGTATAATGGCACTTGTAAGGTCAATAATCCCATTGGTGAGGGTAAGTACTATCGTAAAACACTCACTGACGGTACATTTGCTGGTCTGCCCGTGGAAATGATTAAAAATGAAGAACAGCCTAATAACCCTGGTAACACTGGAAGTTGGGGTGGAGAGGATCTCCCTCCTGCTTGGCATCGTGAAAATATATCATTAATTTCAAAAGCCGATGGTTGGACATTGAATGTTAGCACAAAATTTGCTGAGTCTTATGGCGGTTTTGGTTATTATGTTGGCTACGATCATAATGGAATTGTTAATGGTATGCTTACTTCTAAAAACAATAACCGTATCGATAGTTCAGCAATATTCTATCAGTGGGGACGTTGGCTTGGTTTCCCATGGTGTGCTAACTGGATTTATTTGATACCTACAGGTGATGGAGAGATATATTCACCAGACGGGAATATTTATACAGAAATGCTACCGCTTGGTGTAAATTATGGTGAAATTAAAATTGGTTATTCTTGGTGGAATAGTGGAAGTGGTGCTTATGTAAGTGCTTATATGGGTGCTAATGATACTTGGACAAAGAAAAGAGCAATTGATTGTTCAATTTGTTATGGTTTAGGTAATAAGCTTACACACATGGATTACGTCTTTGATAATGAAGTGTGCACGTGGGAAGAAAGGGGAGGTAATCCTGCTCCAGATGGTTATGCGGTCCCAACCGTAGCTCAGTTGAAAGCTCTTATTCCGAATGATGGTCAGATCGTTTCAAATTCAGTACAATATAAGACAATTGAAGGGATACGGTATGCCATGAAATGGTCAATATTTATAGATTCAGAAGGAGAACTTCCTGGGGTAGAAATCCGCTCGTTTGCTACAACAGAAACAAATGTAACGGCAAGTGATTCAAGATTTGCATCGGCTAATCCTGTGAAGTTAATTACTTATGGATACTTGTCACAAGAAGGAGATCTTATGAACGAAGGGTCACGAGGATATTTTTGGTCATGTGAATCTGGGGTTAATGATATTGATGGTACGAAAGGAAATGGTGGTAAAGCATTATATGTTTATGTTAATGGAAATACTATTCAGATGGGAATTAAAGTACTTCCAAGAACATTTGCTGCCAATGTATATTTGATTAAATGTGAAAATAAGAAATCTGATTCCATTAAACCTTGGTTCCCATTGACAGGAGTAGGCACTCCTCATTGGTGATAATAATCCTAAGAATATTTCTGGATGTTGAGATAGAGTGGAGGGGGCGACCCCTCCACTTATACCCATTAAATGTTTGAGGATTCTCAAACTTTATCTAAATAACCAAAAACGAATTGAAATGATAAGAAAGCGGTTAGTAAGTGTCGCTCTGTTTGCATGCGGAGTTGTGGTCGGGATGACGGCGATTGCAGGAAATGGCAGCCGGTTCATTTCTCGCTTCGACACGACGTTTGCCGCACTTGATTCCCTAATTTTCCGCACGTCTGTCGCGGCTGACCCCTCCGACGGTGCGTTTGATGGATTCGGATACCGTGCGACAACCCCCATCTCTCCGCAACTCGATGAAGCTCTCTCCCGTAATACTGAGGCCAAGATCCTCGAAGGTAACAGTAAGACCGGTCTACAACTTACAGGTCAGGCTTATTGGAGACCTACAAATTCTTTCGGACTCGATGATGAAACAGGCGAGTCAAGATACCGTGCTAAGTTCCAGGCTGAGCTGAGATGGTATATCCTGCAGAGCCGCCTACTCGGTGCCGACGGGCGTCGGAAAGTGGCGTGGCTACAGGAGGATATACAGCGCGCAACTTATGAGAAGGAGCGCACGGATCTTAATGATTTCCGGATAAAGGAGATGCTCGCTCAGCATTACGACAGCCTTACTTCCGGAGTGCTTCAGCATCGTGTCAATACCCTGCGCCTTCTTGATGAGGCGCAGAATTATCTGCTTGCTTCGGAGAACATCAGCAGCGATGAACTCGTGCGCACGCTTGATGACCGCATGGAGGCTGAACGTAAACTTGCCGGGATTCCCGGCACATATCCCCCCGCCAAGTCGCTGGCGGATTTTGACGGGACATGGGTCACAATCGACTCCGCCGCTTTCCTGAAGCATGTGGAGGCAACCCAGTCCGACATGAAGATTCTTCAGCTGCGTGTCCGTCTGCTCGAGGAGCAGGAGAGGAATGTCAGCTATTGGCAGACCGTAAATCTCGCCCCTTTCATCAGATATTCCTACTACGACCGCCGACATCTCCCCAACTCCTCAAATCTCGACCTCGGCGTGACGTTCACCATACCTATCTCCGGGGAGACATCGCGAAAGAAACAGACCTTGCGCACAGAGCGTGCCGTGCTTGATGCCGAACAGGATAGACTTAGCCGCCGTGTGGTGGATAAAGTCAGTCTGATTATTGCTGAAATCGACCGACTCAACCGCGCTTCCGCAGGGGAGGGACGACGGGTCAGTGAGTTGAAAGGCTATCTCGCCATGCGCACGAAAGCCTACGCCAAAGGGCTTGGCGAGTACAACCGTCTTGCCCGCGCACGTGAGTATATCATGTATGTGGCATGCCTTGAGAGGATGATTGAATATCAGTATCGCCGCGATTGTCTCGTGGCAGATCTGCAGGCTCTTCTCCCCGATGAATCAGTGCTAAGATTCTGCGCCATACAGCCCCTGAGAGACAGAATAAACCAATTACCATAACGTCAAAATTTCCGGAATCGTGAAAAACTTCACCTACCGCTCATTTGAAGAGAAAGAAAACATAGAGACGATTCTCAAACGCCGCAAGCGCAAACTCAACCGACAGCAGATACTGTCGGGGTGCATACTCGGCGTTATTCTCGTGACCCTCGCTTTATATATAGGGCATCATCTGTATTACACGGAGCTTGACGGCTACGTGCATGTGGATGCCAACAAGGTGCGTACCCCCTTCGACATTTATCTCGACAGCGTATACGTTCATACCGGGGATTTCGTCGAGCCGGGCGATACCCTCTATTCCTACTATATGCTCGACATGCTCGTGGATAATGCCAATCCCAACGAGGAGCCGGCTATGATAGCAGTCGGCAGAAATTATACTCTCCAGCACACCATCGCCGTGCAGGAGATCGAGGTGATGAAGGTGCGCATCGAGGAGCTGCGGAAGCAGATCCTTGCCGAAGATCACAACATCTCGTTCGGGCTGAGCGACAATTCCCATAAGCTCGACCTGCAGCGTCAGCTTCGCGAGGCGGAGGCAAAGCTCCGAGCCCTGCAGGGGGAATTGGATGCGCTGCGACGTTCGCAGCCGGAGGCAAGGGTGCTGTATGGCGGCAATTCCCGTTTCCGCAACGACAGCACGCTCGTGCCGCAGATATATGACGATGCCCGTTCGGCATATATGAGGAGGGCAATATCCTACCGTCTTGCCAGCGACTCGTCGCTAATCACCGACGTGAAGGCTCCTGTCCACATGATATTCTTCAAGGAGGAAGAGATTCTGTCGAAACAGCATCTCAACCTGGAGGCAAACAATCTGAAGGTGGTGGCTTACGTGCCCATCAACAAGATGCACCGTATCAACAATAACTCGCGTGCGGAGGTGGTCGTCAACGACGACGTGAAATTCACTGCCTCGGTGTCGGTGCTCGGCACGCGCACCGAGATGATACCGGAGAATCTGCGCAGCTATTTCTCGAAGAAGAATACGGCGGTAATCGCCATACTTACACTTGACCCGGGGCAGACGGTGCCTCTATGGAGCCTCGCGTCAGGCATACCCGTCACGGTGAGGGTGAAGAATTATAATGCCGAGAAGCAGGATTGCGGCAAACCGGATTATCTGTGGTTTACGACAGGACGGGGAACGTCTGCCGACAGCATTCGCAGCCCGCAGGAGACAACACTAATGCAACAATCTTCAAAAACGTCTACTGAAAATGACACAACGCCAAGAGACTCAATATAATCGCGAGGCTCCATACAGCATCGTGACCAACCGTAACCAGCGGCGTATACTGGTGATCAATGATGTGGTCAACGTAGACCACACTCCCGAAATCCATTTCGAGGATTTCGATGCGATATTCATCAACGTGATCGACAGCATAATGGACAGGGTGATGCTTGCCATACGCCTGGCATCCCCGCTGCAGTCGGAGAAATGTCGGTTTAAGCCGTGCTACGTGACGCGTCGTCTCACCGGATGGCTCGGTAAGGCGCAGGTGATAATCGACGGATACGCCACGTCGCCCGATGATAATTCCATGGCACGCGGCATAGAGGATATATATGCCAACATGAGGAGGCAGAATTTCCTGTTGGGCACCGACCCTGTGGTGACTCATGCCGAGGAGGTGGTGCGTCTGTGCCGCTTCGCGATATCACGCGGAAAATATACGTTCTCCTCCCAGCCCACGCCGGGATTGAGCGAGGGGTATATGGCCCTGTACTACTACACCCTATGGTTTGCCGGACAGCAGACCATACAGGCAGAGGAGCGCGATTTCTTCCATAACCAACTGTTGCGCCTCGGCTACATACGGCGAAACCGCTTCATCGACCGTATCCACGTATGCCCGATATGTAATAGCAGCCACCTTCTTTTCTTCGAGACGTGTCCCCACTGCGGGAGTTCCGACGTGCATGAGGAGCCGGTGCTGCATCATTTCCGATGTGCCAATGTGTCGCCGGAATACACGTATAAGGCAGACGGAGAACTGGTATGCCCAAAGTGTAAGCGTGTGCTTAGGCATATCGGTGTGGATTATGACCGTCCGTCGTCGGTATATACCTGCCGTCAGTGTGAGCAGACATTCATGTATCCCGACATGCGCGCTCTATGCACCAACAACCGCCGGTCGTGGAAGCCGGATGAGCTGCGTCCGGTAGATGTGGAGGAGTATGAGTTCACTCCGGAGGGCATAAAGGCATTTGCCAACAACGAGGTGCGCCGCACGCTGAGCCACGTGGGATTTTACGGCTATTCCTCAATGACGGATTTCGTGTCGTATCTGCGCCAGTTTTCCCGTCCGGGAGAACTGACCGACTCAATGATCATCGTAGGGCGGTTCTATATTTTTGATCCCGCGATGGACGACGTGATAGGCGACGACATGACGCCTCCGCTGGTGCATGCCATGAAACGCTTCTTCAACTATAAGCAGGCGATATGGGGCAATAATTATTATTTCCTATGCCGTGTAGCCGATGGGGAAGTGGCGAAAGGTTTGAGCGACATGGAGTTTGAGATAAAGGAGCAACTCCGCGACTATCTGGAGATGCATCCCGGATTCCAGTTTGAGATGATCGACACCTACACCTACCATCCGGGCGATGACATCGATGCCTTTATCCATCGGATAGAGGAGGATAGGGCAATCTAAGAGATTTTTTATGGATTACGCATTTGGAATAATTGACGGTATAATAGCCTGCTTCACGGCGAATCTGTCGTGGGATTATCTTGCCACGACATATTGGTTTCTGATTTTCGTGGAGTTTCCGCGCTATTATCTTACTGATATAGTGGCGGCAGTGCGTTATGGCGTCACGTGGCGGAGTCGCCGCAGACGTGAGGCGATAGCACGTCGTCAGCTATTTGTGGAGCGTCCGCTTGTCACGATTCTCGCGCCCGGAAAGAATGAGGGGGAGAACCTTTACCGACTCTTGGAGTCGTTGCGGGAGCAGACGTATGACAATTTTGAGGTTATAATCGTGGATGACGGGTCGGATGATGCCACGCCGCTTATATGTGCCGATCTTCAGAAAGCCGGGATGATAAAGCATTATTTCCGGATGAATGAACGCGGAGGAAAGGCATCGGCAGCCAACTACGGGTTGGAACATGCGTCTGGTAAATATCTGGTGCATATCGATTCCGACAGTTCGCTCGACCGCGATGCAATAGAGCAGATCCTTATACCCTTCTATATGGATCGCGACGTCAGAGGGGTCGGCGGATGCATCAAGGTGAGGAATATCGACGACTCTATGTGCACGTCGATGCAGGCTCTCGAATATCTCCGCACGATACAAATCGGACGAATGGCTACGGATATGCTCGGCATCTTCCACATTATCTCGGGTGCGTTCGGAGCCTTCGAGACTGACACCATCCGCCAGATCGGGGGATGGGATATAGGTCCGGGACTTGACGGCGACCTCACGCAGAAGCTGCGTAAGGCGGGCTATAAGGTGACGTTTGCCAACAAGGCGGTGTGTCTCACCAACGTGCCGGTGAAATGGAGCAAGCTGTTCATGCAGCGTCTGCGCTGGTCGAAGTCCCTGATACGTTTCCGTGTGCGCAAGCATCGCGATATATTGTGGAGCGACCGCAATTTCTCCTTCCTCAACATGGCGTCGAATCTTGACTGTATCATTTATGACTGTATCTTCAATTATATCTGGGTGTTCTATATCATCACGCTTGTGCTCAGCAATGTTGATCGCATCGCTGATGTGATGCTTGTCGGCTGGCTGATACGCCTGTCGTTCTCAATAATGGCGTTTGTGGTGATGCAGTGTGTGTCGGAGCGCACACATCAGGAGAGGCGTCTGGGAGCATTGCTTCTGTTCCACTCCATCTATATGGGATATTTCCTTAGGGTGGCGCGTCTTATCGGGCACACTGTGGAACTCTTCTTCTATTCCTCCTATCATGATAACTGGAATCCGAGAAAGACATCCATGGTGGCGCAGGAGGAGGGTTTATGAGCGGGAGAGTTTAATGTTTTGTAAAAAAAGAGAAAGATGAACCATAGGAGTTGCAGCGAGATAATAGGGATACTTGGATTGGGATATGTAGGACTTCCGTTGGCATGTCTCTTCGCCTCAAAGTATGAGGTGAGGGGCTATGACTTGAAGAAGCGTAGGGTCAGCGAGATTAACCGCTATTATGACTCCACGCGTGAGGTGACGTATCATGAGCTTGAGGATGCATTTTCAAGGCGACTCACGTGCAGCACAGATGTGGAGACGTTGCGTGGCTGTTCGTTCTACATAGTGGCGGTGCCGACTCCTGTCGACAGCAACCATAATCCTGACCTGTCGTATCTTGAGGCGGCGTCACAGACGGTGGGAAGCGTCATAAAACGTGGTGACGTGGTGGTGTTTGAGAGCACTGTCTATCCCGGCACCACGGAGGATTTCTGTATCCCTATCATCGAGAGAGTGTCGGGGCTGGTCTGCAACCTTGATTTCACCGCCGGCTATTCACCGGAACGTATCAATCCGGGCGACCGAGAGCATACCGTGCGCAATATCTGCAAGATAGTTTCCGGCTCCACGCCGGAGGCGGCGGAGCGTATCAACAGGGTGTATTCCTCCGTGCTGACCGGGGGAACGCATCTGGCATCCTCGATAAAAGTGGCGGAGGCGGCAAAGATAATAGAGAATACACAACGTGACGTAAATATCGCGTTTATTAATGAAGTGACGAAGGTGCTCAATTCTCTCAACATAAATACCGACAGAGTGCTGGAGGCTGCATCCACAAAATGGAATTTCCTTAAATTCCATCCCGGACTTGTGGGGGGACACTGCATCAGTGTCGATCCTTATTATCTTATCCGTCAGGCTGAACGCCACGGAGAGCATCCGCATCTGATGAAGGAGGCGCGGAGAATCAACGAGTCGATGGGATTCTATCTGGCGGAAAATGTGGTGAAGACAATAAGGGAGCGTGGTAAGGAGCCATCGGAGATGCGGATTCTTGTGCTGGGATTCTCTTTTAAGGCTAATTGTCCGGATATAAGAAATACAAAGGTGTATGACACAATCATGAGGCTTCTGGAATATACTCCCCACGTGATTGCCTACGATCCGGTTGTCAACATAGACACAGTAAGGCATGAATATGGAGACGTGCCGGTGTCGACCGATTTCAAGGAGATTGTCGCGGCAGGGTCTTTTGACGTGGTGGTGAGATGCGTGAATCATTCCTGCTTCTCTCGTCTTGACCTGAGATCAGTGACGCGTCGGGGGTTTATTGAGCAGGCTATTGTCAATCCTGATTTATGATCCTTAATCCCGACTTATGAATATAAAGAATGAATAACAAGAAAGAATAACCCTATGTCGGCATACCGTTATTTCACTCCTTTCTTCTTTAAGGTAATTCTGATTCTCACGTTGTTGCCGATGTTCGGCAGTGCTATGGCTCAGGAAGAGAGGCGTCTCGTGATTCTCAACGCCTATAATGAAGGGGCACCCTGGGCACAGGATATCATCACCCCGATAATGCAGGAGATATCCCGGCGCGAGAATTTCCGTGCTGCGGAGGTGGTGCATCTCAACAGCACGCTCATCCATAATGCCACGGACTACAACAATATGTCGGACGGAGTGTTCCACCGTTATTCCGATGCGCATCCCGACTACGTGGTGCTGGTGGGTAATTTCGCGTTTACACTCCGGGACAGGATTGTCAGGGAATGGGGCGACGTGCCTATGCTTCTTATCTCCCAATCTGACCTCTATGGACCGCAGGATTTCTACTATACGGATACCGACAGTATTGATGATTCGGTGGCATATCCTCTTCTTCCACTTGAGACGTTGAGAAATGACTATAACTTCACTATTGTGATGGTTCCTAACCTGTATGAACAGACCATCGACATGATGGCGTATATGTTTCCGGAAATGAACAAGCTTGTGTTTATCGCGGATGCCCTATATATCAACCGCTATCTGAGCGGATGCATACGTAAGTATCTTGGAGAGCGTTATCCTTCGCTTGAATATGAATGGCTTGTCGGAAATCAGGCGAATGGGGAGAAGCTTCAGAGGTATCTTAATGATGCCGACTACAACACCGGGCTGTTGCTCTCCACATGGTTTTTCGAGAGGATGACGGTGCACGGCTATCCGCAGCTGATAGCCGGCGAGGCACGCACGATTTCCGGTGTGCATCGTCCGGTATTCGGACTTAGGGAACCATATTTCCGTTATGGCATAACAGGTGGTTATTTCCCGTCGCCGGATATGCTCCATGCGTATATCCAGAAGGGGCTTCATGACCTTATCTCCGACAAGGATATGAGGAAGGTGCCGTTTCTTTACGTGGATAAGGCTTTCCCGATGATTGACTATGAGCAGCTCACCCGCGACGGAATCTCGGTCGATGCTTGCCCTCCGGGCACTGTTTTTCTTAACCGTCCGAAGACTGCCTGGGAGCTATATCGCGTGCATATTATTGCGATAATGGTGATTCTGATTGCAGTGATCACGGTGGCGGTCATCATAGCTCTTTTCCAACGACGTAAGATTGCATTCCTGAGTGCCCATAACCGTCTTGTCAACAATATGCCGATAGGCTATACGCAGGCGACGGTGGTATACGGGGGAGAGGGTATAATCGACAGGCTGGAATATCATGGAGGTAATGAGACATTTTGCCGTCTGGTGAAGGGGAAGGATTTGCCGATAGATAGTGATGAGCATTTTGAGGATGATTTCCTGCCGCGCCTGTCAGAGTCGTTGCGTGGTGGGGAGCGTGACATGGTTTTCCCATATCATTTCACGGTGCCCGACACTTACTATGAGTTTATAATGTATGTGGACGAGGCTGAGTCGAGGAATCCGGTGAGAGAGATAAATATCTTTGTAGTCGACACGACAGCCAAGAGCCGGACTGACCGTCAGCTCAGAGAGCTTGTGCGCAAACTTGATATGACGCTTGACGTGGCTCGTATCATCCCGTGGCGATGGGATCTTAAGAAGCATGAGATAGCGTGCGAGATACAGCGCGTGGCGAAGCATGATGGATTTGAAAAGGGGATGCCTTCACGCCAGGATTTGAAAGTGATGCATGAGGACGTATATTTCTCAATGATTCATCCGGAGGATCTGGAGAGGGTGGTGGATACCCATCATCAGCTCACGGTTGGCACCATCCGGACAGCAAGTCTGGAATATCGGCTTCTATATGGCAAGGGTGGCGAGGAGACGGAGGAGTGGATAGAGGTGAGCGCGATGGTGACGGAATATGATGAGGATAATATGCCGTCGGTGCTCATAGGCTCGATGCTCGTGATAACGGAGCGTAAGCGGCAGGAGGCGATGCTTATAGATGCACGTGAGCGTGCGCTTGAATCGGATAAGCTGAAGATGGCGTTCCTTGCAAACATGAGCCATGAGATCCGCACTCCGCTAAATGCAATAGTGGGATTCTCAAACCTTCTCTGTAGAACTGATGATGCGGAGAAGAGGGAGCGGTTTGTCAATATAATAGAGACCAACAATCAGCTTCTGCTTAAATTGATAGGTGATGTGCTTGACGTGGCTAAGGTGGAGTCGAACACTCTTGATTTCAACATACGTCCCACGGATCTTAACCAACTTTTGATTAAGGTGGACGATATGATGAAACTGAAAATTCCTGCGGGAGTCGTGCTTAACCACGTGTTTGATGCGCCTCAGGCAGTGATAGAGACGGATTCCAACCGCCTTAGCCAGGTGCTTATAAACTTACTGAACAATGCTGTGAAGTTCACTCCGAAAGGTTGCATCACGTTTGGATATGAATTGCGTGAGGATAATGTGTATTTCTATGTGCGCGACACCGGAATCGGCATCCCGGAGGAGGATCTCGACAAGGTGTTCACCCGATTCACCAAGCTGAATAATTTTGTGCAGGGCAACGGACTCGGATTGTCGATAAGCAAGAGCATCGTGGAGAAACTTGGTGGAGAGATTGGAGTGGAATCGGCAGGACGCGGGAAAGGGACTCTATTCTGGTTTACGCTACCTGTAAAGCCAATGATTTCCGGACGGCATTTGGGTGGAGGATGTGATTTAAATTGAAAAGAATAACTTAAAAAATATATAACTATGTCGTTAAATCTTGAAACAATCTTGCAAGGTGTCAAGGCAGATGTAGTAGTTTTAGACCGTAGACGTCAGATAGTCTACCGCAACCATCCGGTTGACGGCGATGCGATTCTGACGGCTGCTGTCCTGGCTGCTGTCGACATGACATTTAGTCAGAAAAAAGGCTTTGAGGCTTTGGAAGCAAGTGCGGCTGTTGCTGATGGCGACAGCGGCGTTACAGATATTATGGTGTCGGGCGAATATGTCGAGATGCCGGATGGCGAATACGTGGTGCTGACATTGGAGAATCCCACGCGTCTGCAAAAGGAGAAGATGGCTCTCTCGGAGGCTCTTGAGAAAGCGAAGAGTGAGGCGGCTATGAAGATGTCGTATCTTGCGAATATGAGCCATGAGATCCGCACTCCGGTAAACGCCATATCCGGATTCTCACGCCTGATTTCGCAGAGTGCCGACAAGCAGCAGCAGGCTGCCTATGCGGAGATTATCGATAATAATACAAAGATGCTTCTGCAGCTTATCGATGATGTGCTTGACATTGCCAAGATGGAGGAGGGGAGACTCCAATTCCGTAAAAAGGTGGTTGAACTAAATGAGTTGATGCGCTCCGTGGAGAGCACCGTGAGGATGAGGGTGCAGTCTCATACGGTGCTCAACTACGTGCTCGGGGCTGCGGAATGCAAGATAGAGACTGACCCCGGGAGACTGTCGCAGGTGCTGATAAATCTTCTGACGAATGCCTGCAAGTTCACTCCGCGCGGAAGCATCACGTTTGGGTATGAGGTGAGGGAGCAGTCGGTATATTTCTTTGTAAAGGATACCGGATATGGAATCTCGCCGGAGAAGCAGGCATTGCTGTTCAAGCGTTTTTCCAAACAGAATGATGTCTCTCCGGGCACCGGACTCGGACTATCGATATGTAAGAATATTATCGACACGTTCAACGGAGAAATTGGTGTCGAGTCTGCCGGAGAGGGTCGCGGCTCGTTGTTCTGGTTCACTCTCCCGGTCACTCCGATAGAAACAGAGGCGCTGGAGCCGGTTTCTGTGGATAAAATCCTGTCGCCCTCACAGACTGCATCGGATAAGAACGACAACCGCCCACTACTTCTTATCGCGGAGGATAATGAAAGTAATTATCTTCTCTTCCAGATGATTCTTGAGAAAGATTATCGTCTCGCACATGCATGGAATGGCAGGGAGGTAGTGGATATGTTTCCGAAGACGAATCCTGATCTCATACTGATGGATATCAATATGCCTTTTATGGATGGATATGAGGCTACGCGCCATATACGGCAGCGTTCTACTACCGTTCCCATCATAGCGGTGACGGCTTATGCTTTCTCTTCAGATAAGGCGCGTATCATGGAGAATGGCTTCAACAGCTACGTTTCCAAGCCCATCAATACTGACCGTTTGCTCGGCGAGATAAAGCGTTGTATCGGCTGATACCTTCTTACCCCACCTTCACTTCCTGTCTGTTTACAAAATCTATTCTTTCTAAGTGGGGGTGGGGTCCGGAGGTGGCTGAATCAGTGATTACAAATTAAGGTGATAAAATAAAAGAGCCGGTTCTTTTGAAGAATCGGCTCTAAGTCTATTGTCGCGTTATCAGATTTTTTTATTCATCTGCAGTTTTTAGTTTCCGGCTGGAGTTTCGGAAGCAGCGGGTGTTGCATCCTGAGTTTCGGAAGCAGCTTCCTGAGGCGCGGGGGTGTTGGAGGGAGCGGCAGCGGGCGCGGATGTTGCAGCGGGCGCGGGTGCCATGCTTGATACGTTGACCGGAGTCTTGATGGCGAATGATGCGCAGATGCTCACCACGCAGATGAAGATTGCAAGCGACCAGGTTGCTTTTTCAATGAAGTCGGTGGTCTTGCGATAACCGAGATACTGGTTGCCTTGAGAATAGTCGGAAGCGAGTCCGCCCCCTTTTGATTTCTGAATAAGCACCGCGCCGATCAGCAGAAGGCATGCGAGCACGATGAGAATGCTGAGAAAGATATACATTTTTTTGTTGTGTTGTTATTGCTTTCGGCTGTTAAGTAATCTTTTTACGATTACTGAAATCAGCTTCCGCAGTTGTTTTTTTTCGTTTGATTGAGAATAAGTTTTTTCAGAAAACGTATTTGGTCTGCAAAGTAAATACTTTTTTCCGGATTATTCAAACTTATACGCATAATAATTTCCAAGGCGGTTTGATAATCACGTTTTTTTATGTATTCGTTGGCAGATGCGAGGTTCTCGGGTGGGGTGTCGGTGGGGACGTTAAGGTCATTATTGACATTATTGACATTATTGACATTATTGACGCTATTGGCGTTATTGTCATCGAATTGCTTGTCGGTATAGTCGGTGCCGATCTCTTCGGCGGCTTTCGATACGGGTGCGTCCTGACGTCCGAACCGGGAGAGGAATGTGTCGATGGTGTCTGACGTGGAGGGTGTGGATGCTTTCATGTCGGGGTAGAATCTTGCAAATTCTTCCGAATCGAGCCCGAGCATCAGACGTAATGCCGGTATGTCGCCTACGTTTGCGGCTATTTTCCGGATTATCCGTTCTCTCTCCTCGGGGGATAGACCGGATTCCGGATTCCGGAGGGCAATTACGTCAGGGTATATGAAATAGGGATATTTGTCGGTCATATCAGAGGGGATGAGAGGGTGTCACCAGTTGCCGAGAGTGGCGTTAAAGATGAGGTCTACAAGCTCGTCGCAAATTTCGTTGCAGAGGTCGTCCTGCACGTCGGTGAGCATCAGGGAGCTTGAGAATTGCCGGTAGGCGGAGAAGGATTGATCGATATCGTTTGCGGGGTTCTTTGTGTCGGTGTATTTCACTCTCACGGTTATCGTGAGCCGGGTCTCGGTGGCATATGCGTCGGTGCCTACCGATTGCGGTGAGAGCGAATAGCCTGTGATCTCTCCGGTCATCTCAAGGTCGGAATTGCCGTCAACTTCCTGTAGGCGGGTCTGGCGTGTCACGGTGTCAAGGAGCTTGTTCTCAAACACCTGCTGGAGTGGCGGATATACGAGAGCGGCACGTATCGGAAATTCGGATATGTCGATAGTCTTGTAGACGTCGTAGTTGATTGCGGAGCCGTTGAATTTATACGACGGCACGCATCCGGCGAGAGGCAGGCATGCCATGATGATGCATACGTTTGCGATTAATCCGTGCAACATCCGGTTGCGGAGTGTCATATCTGGCTGCCTGCGACGGATCGCTTTGGCGATGTGTGGGAGAAATTTAAAAATCATTGTTCGTCGTTATCTGATTCTGAGCCTTCTGTGAGGTCAAGTCCAAATTCATGTATCTTGCGGTATAATGTGCGTTGGGATATGTTCAGCTGTTGTGCGGCGAGTTTCTTGTTGCCGTTGTTTCGTCGTAGAGCGGAGGCTATCGCGTCTTTCTCGGAATCCTCAAGTGTGGGGGTTGCCTCCACGTCTTCGATTGTAGGTTCGTCGGTCGACTCATAGCTTACGGCGGCATCAGGATGATATTTTATGAGAGACTGTGCCGCAGAGTAGGTTGAGGTCATTCCCGGATTCTCCTTGCCATCTATTTTCGCACGGAGTTCGGCTATATCGTTGCGCATGGCATACACGAGCTGCCACAGCATCTCGCGTTCGGTCTCATAGCTTACGTCGTGAGGTTTTGCTACGAGCGATGATGCGCCGGAGTAGTCGAGCGGCAAGGTCTCGATGAATATGCGCCGGGTAATCTCATTTCCGGCTTCGAATAGGGCGAGCTGCTCCACGATATTCTTCAGCTGCCTGACGTTGCCGGGCCAGCGGTATAGGGTCATGGCACGCCTTGCGTCTTCGGAGAATGTTATCGGGGCAGTGAGATATTTCTCGGAGAAATCGGCTGCAAATTTACGGGCAAGCAGAGGAATGTCTTCCCCACGGTCGTGAAGCGAGGGGACGTTGATCACTACTGTCGACAGACGGTAGTAGAGATCTTCGCGGAATCTCCCTTTCTCCACGGCTTTCAGTAGGTTGACGTTGGTCGCAGCCACTATGCGTATGTCGGTCTTCTGCACGACGGATGAACCCACTTTAAGAAATTCTCCGGTCTCCAGCACCCTCAGCAATCGCGCTTGTGTAGTCATGGGTAGCTCCGCGACCTCATCAAGGAAGATAGTGCCTCCATCAGCCTCTTCAAAATAGCCTTTTCGTGCGCTTATCGCACCCGTGAAAGACCCTTTCTCATGCCCGAAAAGCTCACTGTCAATGGTGCCTTCCGGAATCGCACCACAGTTGACCGCGATATATTTCTTATGCTTCCTTGCTCCGAATGCATGAATTATCTTAGGGAAGAACTCCTTTCCGCTGCCGCTTTCTCCTGTGACGAGTACCGACAGGTCAATAGGCGCCACTTTCACTGCTCTTTCGATGGCGGCGATGAGTGCGGGGGAATTTCCTATTATGGAAAATCGTTGCTTGGCTTTCAATACGTTGTCTGAAATCTTATCCATAATCCCTGGTTTGGAATTTAAAATTTAGAATTTAAAATTTAGAGTTTAGAATTAGAGGACTTTCCATACCCCTTAAATTTCAATTTTAAACTTTCAATTTTAAATTATTTTATCGATCTCAATTTGTAGGTCTGCTCGCGAAGGAATGTCCCGAGCTCCTCTACCGACTTGTATCTGTTCTGCTCCTCTACGGATATGGGGTTGCCGATACTGACGTGCACTTCCGATCCTCTCTTCCGGAAAATCTCTTTAGGGAGGCGCAGGGTGCGCAGACGCCAGTCGATCATACCGAGAATGTTGAAGAATATTGAGTTGTGTCCGTGGAAGAATATTGGGATGACGGGCACTTGTAGCTGTTTGATAAGGCGGATGATAGTGGGCTGCCAAGGGAGGTCTTCGATGCGTAGCGACTTGTTGAGCTTGGAGATGGCTCCGGCGGGGAAGAACCCGAGGGGATGCCCGTCTTTGACGTGCTTCATGGCAAGACGGATGCCTTGCATGGTGATCTTTTTCTTTTCCGGATCATCGCTTTTGAGAGGGTCTACGGCAATGAAATTGGGACGCATCGCCTGTATGTTGTTCAGAATAAGGTTGACCATCACCTTGTAGTCCTCACGGAATCCTCCGACGATATGGAGTAGCAGGATACCGTCATAGCTTCCGAAGGGGTGATTGCTGACAGTTATGAATGGTCCGTCCTTGAATCCGGCGAGGGTCTGGAGGTTGTCAATTCGAAGTTGGAATTTAAACTCCTCGTTGATAAGCCGATGGGCGAACTCAATTCCCGGAGTGTCGCAATAGTCTCTATGAATGCGGTTCACTTCATCAATGCCGATGAAGTGAAGCACATTGTCCACGAGCTTTTGGTGTCCGTCAAGGGCGGGCACCATCTTGCGTATGTCGTCGTATGTGAGAACGTCGGGACGTATCTCCTGAGTATTATTATCCATACTACAAAATTACAAAAAAATCGCGAACCATGAAAATAAACCACGGAGAACACAAAGAACACGGTGATTTTAAGCAATACAACTTAAATCTCACCGTGTTCAGAGGGTTATGAGATTTGCCTTTTATTGAAGGTTAGGCAGATTTAATTATCAGCAGGCGGAGAAGGCGAAGCGGATGGTCTGACGGTAGGTCTCACCGGGGCGGAGTGTCTGTGAGGGGAATTGAGGGTTGTTGGGAGCGTCAGGGAAGCCCTGCATCTCTATTGCAACGCCGTCATAGTCCTCATAGCTTTTGCCTGAACGGTTGAGCGGGCTTCCGGCAAGCCAGTTGCCGGTGTAGACCTGCACGCCGGGCTGAGTGGAGCCTACGCGCAACACGCGTCCGGAATTTGCAGCCTTCAGCACAACTACCTCTCCAAGCATCTTGCCGGGTTCCCAGCCATCGTTCACCCAGCAGTTGTCGTATCCCTTGCCATATTTCAGGGCAGCGAAATCAGCCTCTATATCCTTGCCGATTCTCTTCTCCTTACGGAAATCCATCGGAGTGCCCTCCACCGGGGCGAGTTCGCCTGTCGGGATGAGGGTGTCGTCGGTGGGTAGCCATTTCGATGCGTTGATTTTCATTGTGTGGTCAAGCACAGAGCCGGTATCGGCACCGTCAAGGTTGAAGTAGGCATGGTTCGTCAGGTTGACAACAGTGGGAGCGTCAGTAGTGGCTGACATGTCGAGAGTGAGCACGTTGTCCTCACTCCAACGGTATTCTGCCACGGCAACGAGATTACCGGGATAGTTCTCCTCACCATCGGCTGCACGATACGTGAATCTTACGCCATTGGGCAATTCCTCAGCTTCCCAGATACGGTTCATGAAACCTTCCGGACCGCCGTGGAGTGCATTTGGACCATTGTTGATAGCAAGCTGATATACCTTGCCGTCGATTTCAAGATGACCCTTGGCGATGCGGTTTGCATATCGCCCAGGAATCTTGCCGAGACACGGTCCGTCGGCTATGTAGTCGGCGGGATTAGCGTATGAGAGCGCGACGTTCTCAATCTTACCATCCTTGTCGGGCACAGATACGCTCACGATGCCGGCTCCGAGAGAGGATAGCTCCACACTTGCGCCGGAGGCGTTCTCGATACGGAAGATGGTGATCTCTCCGAGTGGTGACGGGGATGTCGTTTTTGTGATCTTCATATCAGGCTTTTTTCACGAGACGAGCACCGTCGGATATAACAACGTCATAGATCATAGGCTCGTGACCATATTTCTCATTGAAACGGCTGCATACCTCTGCCACGAATTTGTCGTGAAGCGCATTGGGAAGGAGGTTGATTGTGCAACCGCCGAAGCCACCGCCCATGATACGTGATCCGGTCACTCCCATCTCTTTTGCCACGTCGTTGAGGTAGTCGAGTTCCACGCAGCTCACCTCATAGTCTTTTGAAAGACCTTCGTGAGTCTCATACATCTTCTTGCCTACAGTCTCATAGTCACCGGCAACGAGAGCGTCGCACACTGCAAGTACGCGCTCTTTCTCCTCGATGACGAATTTTGCGCGGAAGTAGTCTTCAGCAGAGATGTCGCCCTTGATGGCGTTGAGCATATCCATGTCGGCGTCGCGGAGAGTCTCAATTCCGAGGCGTTTTGCCACGCGCTCGCAAGACTCACGGCGTTTGTTGTAGGGGGAATCCTTAAGCTCATGTTTCACGCGGGAATCAACAAGCACGAGACGATAGCCCTCAGGGTTGAAGGGGTAGTATTCATGCTCGAGCGAACGGCAGTCAAGACGCATGAGGTGTCCTTCCTTACCGAATACGGAAGCGAATTGGTCCATGATGCCGCAGTTTACGCCGCAATAGTTGTGCTCTGTTGACTGACCGATCTTGGCGAGCTCGAATTTGTCGATGCTGTTGCCGTTGAAGAGATCGTTGAGTGCGAATGCGAAGCAGGATTCAAGGGCTGCGGAAGAGCTGAGACCGGCACCGAGGGGCACGTTGCCTGCGAAAACGGCGTCAAATCCTTTTACAGAGCCGCCGCGTTTCTGGATCTCGCGGCAGATGCCGAAGATGTAGCGAGCCCATGACTGAGAGGGTGCGTCCTCCTCTTTAAGACCGAATTCTGCATACTCGTCGATATCGATAGAGAAGACTCTTACTTTCTCCATGTCGTTGGGACGGATCTCTGCCATGATCACTTTGTCGATGGCACCGGGGAATACGAATCCACCGTTGTAGTCGGTATGTTCGCCGATGAGGTTGATACGTCCTGCGGAAGCGTAGATGTTGCCTTCGCCGCCGAAGCGTTCTGAGAAGATCTTCTCGATTTTGTTCTGCATTTCTTCAGTTGTCATGATTATTGATTTTATATGGTTTTTGGGTATTTTTGCTTTTGTGTGGTCATTTCCGGCACTTTATGTTCCCTCGCCCATGGGCTCGGGCACAGAACTCCAGACGTATGTATAACCGATGGCACGGAACTTCAGACGTATTGATAACCGATGGCTCGGAACTTCAGACGCATGGGTAATCTTGCCTGTGGGCTTGTTTTGGCGCCGCTTCGTCTTGAAATGACTTTACAAAAGTAGGGATAAAAAGAGTGCGTTGCAAGAGGGTAATTGGATTTTGACGCAAAAAGACCTATTTTTTATGTATTTTTTGATATTTGTGAGAGGTGGGTGTAAAAATCTGTCCGGCGATTGGTGGAAATGTGTCTACCTGCGGTAGTGGGGATGATGCTCAAGAAGCTCACGCCGTAGCTTCGATCTGTCGAGGTGCAGATATAGTTCGGTGGTGGCGATCGACTCGTGTCCGAGCATCTCCTGTATTGCGCGGAGGTTGGCACCCCCTTCAAGCAGGTGAGTGGCGAATGAGTGGCGCAGTGTGTGTGGACTGACAGTCTTTGTGATGCCCGCCATGGCTGCGAGGTCGCGGATTATGTAGAACACCATCACTCGTGAGAGTGGGGCACCCCGACGGTTGAGGAATATCACGTCCTGACCGGCAGGCTTGATGTTGAGCCTTTCGCGAGTGGGCAGATATTCCTTTATGAGGGATATGGCAGCAGGGGAGAGTGGCACCATTCTCTGCTTGTTGCCCTTGCCCTCGACGATAAGCACCTCTTCACGCAGATTCAGCCGCGATATGCGTGCCGCCACAAGTTCCGACACACGCAGTCCGGAGCCGTAAAGCGTCTCTATTATGGCATGGTTTCGCAGACTCTCATCCTTTTCGGGGGGGATTGCGGCGATCATAGCGTCAATCTCCTGAATGGTAAGTACGTCGGGCAGTTCGCGGCTGAGCCTCGGCAGGTCGATGAGCCGTGAGGGGTCATTTATAACGTAATCCTCCATTATGAGAAACCTGAAGAAAGCTCTCATGCCGGTGATCATACGAGCCTGTGAGCGGGGTGACAATCCTATGTCGTGAAGGGTTGAGAGAAGATTGTGCAGAGTGTCTTCCGAGATTTGAGTGAGAGGGATACCCTGCCCGTTGATATAGTCTATCATGTGGCGGGTATCGACGCAATAAGCCGAAGCCGTGTTGGCGGAGAAACTGCGTTCAAGCAGAAGATATGCTTCAAAATCCTTTAGGAGCGAGTCGGTATCTTTCAACGGACGGCTTCCTTTATTCTCAATGACATTCACGTTGCGATGTTTTTTCTTAAAATTTCATGGAATAGGACACGAGAGCCATATCCCGGCGCGGTATCCCGAGGACTATGCGGGTGCCGGTGAATATGGTGCCGTTTGATATGGAGGAATTCAGTGCATCAGTCATGGCAGGGGAGGGATTGGTCATCATTATGGCGCACCCGTTTTTCAGAAGTGTGGCTATTTCATCAGGCGACACACTCTCCCCGCGTATTACGGCGCAATCCCCCTCTTGTGGGGCACACTCGGATGGGTTGGTGCCGGCGGATATCCTGTCCATCTCCACGCATCCGATTCCGGCACCCTCGGCAGCAGCACGGAACGGTTCCGGGTCGGCAGCGGCAATCAGGAGCCGGCGGCTTCCGAGCGCAACGAGAAGACGCAACAGGAGACGTGCGTCACGACGCACGTCTCTGTCATATCTTTTGCCGGGAGTGAGAATCACTCTGTCGATGAGTTCGTAGCCATAATAGCCATACTTGCCCGGGCGCACCGCCATAGTCACCAGATTATAGGCGAAGGGGGAGTGCACTCCGAAGCCGTGGGAGTGCCGCCAACGCAGATAGGCGTTTGCAAGGAGAGTCAGCGGATTCATTCCTGTTGACTCTCCGGCTCCTTACGGATGTGAGCCATGTGGATACACCATAGGAGGAATGCCACAAGGCATGAGATATAGATTATGACTACCGAAGTGATGGCTATTGCATTGGTCACTTTCAGCGACTTGGGATCAAACGAGAATATGATTTCATGTTCACCGGAGGGTATGCGCAATGCACGCAGCACGTAGTCGGCACGTCCGATGGGCACTTCCTTTCCGTCGATCGTGGCAGTCCATCCCCACGGGAAGAAGATCTCGCTGAAGATAGCCAGATTCTCCTTTGAGGAACGGCTCTTGTAGGTCAGCTTGTTGGGAGCATACGACGTCTCATAGATAGTGTCGCCCGGATTCTTGGGAGTGGCATCGCCGAGAGTTGACTTGAATTTGCTGTCGGCTATGGCACGGGTTCCGGTGTCGAGGGAGTCGAGAGCAGTCATCTCCTCTGTGGGAGTGCCTACGTAGGCTATCCCGTCGACAAACCAGGCGTTGCCGAGCGCACCCGGATTCACTTCATATTGGTCGCCGTTGAGAATGTATTTTGCATTCAGCATGTTCAGCACTCCCGGATTCCCCTTTGAAATCTGGTGGGTGATGAGATCGTTATATCTTGTCAGCTTTGCAGCATGGTAGCCGCCTATAGTCTTATGGAAATAGGATGAACGTGCATCGTTGAATCCGGCAACGTCCATGACGCGGTAGTTGCTTTTGTCGGCGAGGATAGCCCTGTCGGCATCGGTCATCTTGAATGCCGTTTCCATCGGGGCGGGGGTCACGAAGCTTTCGGAGTCAACATAGCGTTTGTCGACGGGGTAGAGGTCGATGAGTGTGGCGGCGGTGAGGCAGCACACGAAGAGAGCCTTGTTGGTGAAGACTTTCTTAAACCAAAGGAACATGAGTCCGCAACCTATTGCGATGAAGATGAGCGAGCGTATTGAGTCGGCTGAAACGAGGCTCAGACGAGTCTCCCGCACGGCATTCCATAGGTTGGCATACTCCGGGGCGGTGAATACGCCCATCTGGGTGAGTTGCTCCACTTCACGCGCACTGAACGGCGAACCGAAGATGGAGGGGGATATCCATCCCAACAGGCAGACAGCTGCGCCGCAACCCATCACGGTGATGAGAGTCCATTTATATTTTGCAATGAAATCGGGCGTGTCGATTATTTTGCGCACGCACATGGCTGCAAGAAGCGGGATTGTAAACTCCACAATCACCAGAATACTTGCCACGGCACGGAATTTGTTGTATCCGGGGAGATAGTCGATAAAGAAGTCGGTGAGCGGACTGAAATTATGTCCCCAAGATAGTAGTATTGCTAATACGGAGGCTGCGAAGAGAGCCCATTTCATGGATCCGTCCACCACGAATAGGGCAAGAATCGCAAGCATCAATATGAAGGCCCCGACGTAGACAGGACCGTTTGTCATGGGCTGGTCGCCGAAATATTGTGGGAACTGTGCCATGAATTGTCTTTCCTGTTGGGATAGGGATAGCTCGTCGGCTTTCTTAGTCTGATCGATGCCGAGGAGCTGGGTCTGCCCTGCCACCGGCTTTATAGTTGCGCCGCCTTTCACGTTGGGAATCAGTAGAGAGAAAGTCTCGTCCAATCCGTAGCTCCACGCTGTGATTGCATCCTTGTCCATGCCGGCAGCCTCGGTCTGTCCGGGTGTGCTGATTTCAGTTGCCTTCCCTCTGACGGTCTCCTTTGCATATTGCAAGGTGTTGTATAGGCTTGCCGAGTTTGCACCTAAGGCGAGGATTCCGGCAAGGAGTGTGCATCCGGTGGCGGCTACCCAATGCTTTATCATCCTTTTCTTGATGGCATTGCATAGCCATGCGATGATCAGGAATAAGATGACGAAGGCAAAATAATATGACATCTGCGGATGATTGCTGTGGAGCTGCAACGCTCCGAACAATGCCGCGAGTGCGGTGCCGGTGATGTACTTCCCACGGTAGCAGAGCATTATACCGCCGATTGTCGGTGGAATATAGGCGAGGGTAGCAAACTTCCATATATGGCCTGCGCCGATTATAATAATGAAATAGGTGGAGAATCCCCAAGCTACGGCTGCGAATAGCGAGGTGTACCATCTGCATCCTAAGCAAAGACACATGATGAAGAAACCGAGCATCATCGTGAAGAGGAGGTTGGCGGGTGCCGGTAGCCATAGGGAGTAGGCCTTCGCCACGAACGATAGCGCACTGTTGGCAGGATATGATGGTGCTATCTGGAAGTTGGGCATGCCGGAGAAGAGGGAGTTTGTCCAGCGAGTGGTCTCTCCGGTCTCCTCATGGAACGCTAATCCTTCCTGTCCGTTGGCTATTCCCTGCATGGTGTCATGCTGCTGGAGCACGTTGCCTTCAATATCGTCAGGGAAGAAAAATAAGAAAGCCACCACCGCCAATAGCAGGGCAGCCAGCAAGGAGTAAATGAATCTGTTTTTCATCATCATCAGCTTAGGGAAATTAATATTGCCGGCCGGATAAGACGTTTTCAGTCGACAGGGATATTTATCTGCCTGTTCATGCTCTGCTCCAGCGATATTAGGGTTTCAGTCCTTGTCACGCCGGGGATGTGTTGGATTTTGTCATTAAGCAGCTCCATCAGATGCTGATTGTCTTGTGCGTACACTTTTATCAGCATTGAGTAAGGACCTGTTGTGAAATGACATTCCACTACTTCAGGGATGTTTTCCAGTTGCTTGACCACTTCGCGATACATGGGTCCTTTTTCGAGGCATACTCCCACGTAGGTGCATGTGTTGTAGCCGAGCATCTTAGGATTCACGTTGTAACCGGAGCCGGTGATCACCTTCATTTCAATGAGACGCTGAATGCGCTGGTGTATTGCTGCACGCGACACACCGCATTCGATTGCCACGTCTTTGGAGGCAATACGTGCGTTGGTCATGATGATGTTTAGAATCTTTTTGTCTAAGTTATCGATACGATCCATGGTTAAAGATTAGAGTTGGTTCTGCAAATTTATTATAAATTTTATAAATCTGCAAAAATATGGATTGTTTTTTGGCAATTTGCTTAAAAAACAGGAATATTTTTTGAATAATATGGCATTGTGATTATGATTTGGTCATAATTTCGCGGCTCTGGAGCGTGCGTAGGCATCGGATATGGATGCTGTGGCGAGTCCGATTATCATCACGGGTAGGAATGCCACAAGTATGTCGGTCCATTCCACGACCACGGGATATGCCGTGATTATCATCACGGAGGGATCGCCGGAGAGCTTTATGATGCCGAAATGTTGCTGTATGAGCGACAGGGCTAAGCCGATTACCACTCCACATACGCCGCCTGCCGTGCTGACGTAGATGCTTTCCCACCAGAAGGTCATGCCGATCTGCCGGCGAGTCATGCCCATGGCGATGAGGGTCGACATGGATGACTGCTTCTCAAGAATCAGCATGCAGAGGGTGCTTATTATATTGAATGAGGCTATCATGAGAATGAAGGAGAGAAGAAGAAATGTCACCCATTTCTCTATCGATACCATCCTGTAGTTGGCTTCCTGCTGCTGGTAGCGGTCTTTCACTATGGCAGAGGCACCGAGCCGATCGCGTATGCGGGCTGCGGTAGAGGAGAGGTCGTCGGGAGCTGTGGTCTCGATCTCAATTGCGGTTGCCTCCGTAGTGTATTGGAAGAGATTGCGGGCGATGGAGATGTCGCAGATTATGCTGTTTTCATCGATATCATGCTGTAGCGACTGGAATGTGCCGGATATCCCAACCGAGTCGGTGAGGAATGAGTTCATGGGATTTGCCATGTTGACACGTCCCTCACGTTTGGGCGCGAACAGGAAGATGCCGTCAGGCTCCGCGCCTATGCCGAGTTGCTGGGCTACTCCGACAGACACCGCCACCTCCCGGTCGGAAGCGTCATTGGTAAAGAACGATCCTGCCACGAAGAGGGAATCGATTGCCGTCATGCGTGAATATTCCTTCGGGACTATGCCGCGCAGAGTGACCGGCATCTCGCGGGAATCATATAGAGCGAGGGCGTTATCTATTACTGCCGGCATTGCGATTTTCACACCGTCGATTTTCCCTATGATATTCGTCATGGAATCGGCATCGGCAAATGTCTTCCCCCTTGCCGGAGTGACGAGGATGTCGGGGGCAAGAAGATCGGTAGTATCGGTCAGGATATCTTTGAACCCGTTGAATACTGACAATACACAAATAATGGCGGCGGTGGCAACAGCCACCCCCACCACTGATACTATGGAGATTGCGCTGACCGCGCTGTGCGATTTTTTAGCCCATAGATATCGCCATGCTATCCGGGCGGGAAGTGTCGCTATCCTCATTCCTCTTCCTTCTTCTCTTCGTCGTCTTCTTTGTGCGGACCGAGGAGACGGTCGATATTCTCGATGTAGTCAAGGGAGTCGTCGAGATAGAACTGCAGGTCGGGGCATTTGCGCAATGTCTGTTTCACCACCTGGGCCAACTCATATCTTACGGTCTTTGTCTGCTTCTTGATATTCTCAAGAATGCCCTGACTCTTGTCGGCAGGGAATATGCTGAGATATACTTTAGCGATGCTTAGATCCGGGGTTATGCGGACCGCGCTGACCGACACGAGCACTCCGCCGAGAGCGGCAGTCTGGCGTCGGAAAATCTCGCTCAGCTCCTTCTGTAGGAGACGAGCTATTTTTGCTTGACGTTTTCCTTCCATTTCTTAGATAATTTTTACTTTGATAAACCGCGCAGGGGGTGTGCGGCATTCGCTTTACCGCGCGATATATATAGATAACGCGTCAGTGCGGCTTATCGTTTATGCCGGCTGGAGAATAGCCGGTAAAAACGGTTTCAGTCGGCAATTTTCCGCAGTATGGTGAGCCCGTCGCGAAGAGGTATGATTGCGGTCTCCACCCTCGGATCGTTTGCCACGAGGTCGTTGAAATCGATTATCCCCTGCGTCTGTGAGGAATGTCGGCAGGTCTCCACGACGTGTCCGTCCCAGAGGGTGTTGTCGGCTATTATGAAGCCCCCCTTCCGGAGAAGGCGGATTGCACGGTTGAAGTAATCGATATACCGTCGTTTGTCGGCATCGATGAAGATGAGATCAAATTCATTGTCGTCCCATTGCTTCATTACCTCCAGCGCATCCCCTATGTGCAGGCGCACCTTGTCGGCGTCTGGCGACATGGATATGTTCTGAAGGATGAAGTCCTCCAGTTCATCGTCCACTTCAATAGTGTCGATGGTCGCACCGGGTTGCAACCCTTCAGCGATGCAGAGGGCGGAGTATCCGGAGAATGTGCCGAGTTCAAGCACTCTTTTCGGGGCAGCCATAGTGGTGAGCATCTTCAGTAGCCGACCCTGTATGTGTCCGGAGCACATGCGCCCGTTGATCATCCGTAGGTTGGTGAGACGGTCGATGCGGTATAGATAGTCGGGTTCGCGGCTTATGTGCGAGTTGACGTATTCTTCGATTTGCGGAGTCATCAGTGTGCATTGAAAAAGCGTAGCGCGAGTTCGTAGCCCTTCATCCCGAATCCGCAGAGCATTGCTTTGCATGACGGGGCGGTTACAGACTTGTGGCGGAACTCATCGCGGGCATGTATGTTGGAGATATGCACTTCCACCACCGGCAGCTGTATCGAGGATATCGCGTCGGCTATGGCGTAGGAATAGTGGGCGTATGCACCGGGATTGATCACTATCCCTTCACAAGAGGGTGTGTCGTAGCCGAGAGCGTGTATCTTGTCGATGATTGCGCCTTCGCAATTTGATTGGAAGTATTCGATTTCAGTGGCGGGGAAAGTGGCTTTCAGCTCATCAAGGACGTCTTCGAAAGTCCGTGAGCCGTATATCTCGGGCTGACGTTTGCCGAGAAGGTTTAGGTTTGGTCCGTTGATTATGCAGATCATAATTGAGTCCCCTGCTTCATTACGGGGTGGAAATAATGATTAATACTGTTTTGCCGGATAGATTGTGAAAACCGGATAGATTGTAAAAAAAGAGGAGCAGGAAACCTAAGTTTACTCTGCTCCTCTTCCTCTCTCCTCAGCGGTGCGGACGGGACTTGAACCCGCGACCCCATGCGTGACAGGCATGTATTCTAACCAGGCTGAACTACCGCACCAAAGTTTTTGCTTTCGTTCCGTATCATCGTTTCCCGATTGCGAGTGCAAAGTTACGATGTTTTTCCGAAACCACCAAATTTTTTTTAATTTTTTTTGAAATATTTTGATATGTATTTCAAGATGGGATTGCTGGTCGCTATGATAGCGTTGCTATCCAGTCTGTTACGGTCTTGTAATGTGTATGTCTGTGTCTGACCGGAATTCTGGATAGGGTAGGATATGTATATGAAAAAAGAGGAGCAGGAAACCTAAGTCTACACTGCTCCTCTTCCTCTCTCCTCGGCGGTGCGGACGGGACTTGAACCCGCGACCCCATGCGTGACAGGCATGTATTCTAACCAGGCTGAACTACCGCACCAAGGTTTTGCTTTCGTTCCGTATCATCGTTTCCCGATTGCGAGTGCAAAGTTACGATGTTTTTTCCGAACTGCCAAATTTTGGGCATTATTTTTTTTGCTTATTTTGTAATTTTGACTTTGTGCGGATTCTAATTTGTTGGGGTATTGCGCTTTGTGAAAATAGCGTTAATTATGAAAAATAAAGCTGGCGTGTCCTGTAGAATACGGATACGCCGGCTTTACCGTTGCTTCTGACTGATGATTATAACTTCACGTCGTCATCGGTGTCATTGACTTTTAGTCCGACACGGTTAGCCCATGCGTTCCATGCCTTCTTCATTTCGCGAATCTTCTCCGGGTGCTGTGCAGCCACGTTGTTGGTCTCGGAATAGTCGTTCTTCATGTTGAAGAGTTGCCATTTGCCGCCGCATAGAGCCGTCATCTTCCAGTCGCCCATACGCACAGCCTTGCCGCTTTCATGCTCCCAGAACAGGGTGCGGTTCCCTTTCCATTTCCCTTTCCCTGTTATCAAGGGGAGGAAGCTCTGTCCTTCCGGAGCAAGAGGGCGGATGTCGTGGTTCTTGTAAGTCTTGGGATACTGTGCGCCGGAAGCCTCAAGGAATGTAGGCATAACGTCGATGTATTGGCAGGGTTTAGTCACTATGGATCCTTTCAGATTCTTCTTCATGCCTTTGGACCATACTACGATTGTAGGTGCTGCCGTACCTCCGTGGAACGACTCGCGTTTCCAATAGTGGAAGGGGGTGTTGACTGCCCCTGCCCATCCGGTGTCGAGATAGTTATAGGAGAGTGCGTCGCCCGGAGTCTGTGAGTTGTGCACCACCTGTCGTCCGTCGCGGGTCATGTTGTGGCGGTCAAAGTCGCCGATGGTGTAGTTTTCGCTTGATGCCCCGTTATCGCTTGAAAAGATTATTATGGTGTTGTCGTATTCACCGGTTTCTTTCAGTTTGGCTATGATCTTTCCTATGCCTTGGTCCACGCAATCCACCATGGCGGCGTGCACCTCCATGTTGGCAGATTGAAACGCCTTGTCCTTCTCTTTCTCCCATGAGCGTCCCGATGCGTTGGGGGCATTCGGTGTCTGTTTGGGATCCACCAGCCCCATTTCAACCATCCTTTTATATCTGCGTTCGCGCAGCACATCCCACCCTTCGTCATACTTCCCTTTGTATTTGGCTATGTCGGCGGGTTTAGCATGGAGGGGCCAGTGGGGTGCGGTATATGCCACATACATGAAGAATGGCTCATCCTTTTTCGTCAGCTCGTCAAGCATGTCGTTGGCTTTTTGAGTCACGAAGTCGGTACTGTAGAAGCCGTCGGGTATCCCGTCTACATAGATAGGCTCCTCGTTGTGCACCAGAGAGAATGGATCGAAATGGTCACAGACTCCCCATATTGTGCCCCAATGCTCATCGAAACCACGGTTGCAGGGATATGTGTCGAGAGGCGCGAAGGGGGCATTATCGAAATAGTTCTGATGGGAGAGCCATTGCAGCTGCTCCGGGGAATTATTCTTGCCGTTTATGGCGCGGGTGAGCGACAGGTGCCATTTTCCCGACATGGCGGTGGTGTAGCCGGCTGTTTTCAGAACTTCGGGAATAGTGACACACTCTTTGTTGAGGCTCACGCCCATACCAGTTATGCCACATTCCTGCGCATAAAGACCGGTCATGAGAGAACCGCGTGACGGACAGCTTCTGCCGCAGTTGAAGAACTGTGTGAAACGCACTCCATCTTGTGCCAGAGCGTTGAGGTTGGGTGTTTGCACCTCTCCGCCGAAGCATTGAGGATCGCTATAGCCCATATCGTCCACCATGATTATCATGATGTTGGGGCGTTCTGTCTCCCCTTTGGCAGCCAGAGTAGTGGGCATCAATGCCATTGCCGTAGGGAGTAGCCAATTTTTGTACATTTTTGGTTTATATAAATATAGTGGAATTATCATAATCTCTACAATCAAGACTTTATGTCGGCTTTCATCACATTTGCCGGCGACCGTCTGTTGTCAATCTCATTCTTCATGAAATCCATATAGGGAGCCACATGCTTGAAAAATTTACGATATCCTTCGCAGAGATAGTTCAGTCCCGACTCACCGTCGGCAGTTGTCGCGAATCTGTTCTTGGGGCATTCTCCGTGGCATGCAAATAGCCATTCGCATTTACGGCATTGTCCGGGCAGATTGCCCTTCATGTTGTCGAAAAGCTTCTGTTTGTCGCCATACGCCATTTCTATAAGTGTGGAATTTCTGATATTTCCTAACTTATATTCCGGAAATACGAAATGGTCGCAAGAATAGACGTCTCCGTTATGCTCCATACATACTGATTGCCCGCATTGAGCTGCCGTAGAGCATACTCCCGGTTCTTGTCCCACCCAATTGGCAAGTGTGGCATCGAAGAGTTGCACGAAATATTTACCCACATCCTCGCGCACCCATTCGTCAAACAGGTCACAGAGGAATTGTCCCCATTGTTCTGGGCTGACCGAGAAATCAGCGAGTGTGGCATTTGTAGCAGATGGCGTGGCGAGGTGTCCCCCGCATCCGTTGGCTGTCAGACGTTCAACGATAGGGGTGAACTGTATGTAGTGAGCACCTATCTCCTTGAAGAAATTGTATAAATCAAGCGGATAATCGGCATTGAAATCGTTTATCACCGCCATAGCATTCCATTCCACGTGCCATTTGTTAAGCAGGTTAATGCCGCGCATCACCTTATGCCATGATGGTTGTCCGCCACGGAATCTTCTAAATTCATCATGAAACTCTTGTGGTCCGTCGATAGATATGCCTATAAGCCATCCATTGTCGCGGAAGAATCGGCACCATTCGTCATTGAGAAGAGTGCCGTTGGTTTGCAGCACATTGCTTATACGTCTGCCGTGGGCATACTTACGTTGTAGTTCCATTGCCCGTTTATAGAATGAGATAGGGCGCATAAGAGGTTCGCCGCCGTGCCATTGAAACAGCACGTCAGGCAGTGTCTGGGATTCTATGTATTCGCGGGTGAAATGTTCCAGCAATTCGTTGCTCATCACGCCGTTCTCGCCTTTATCGGCATACAGATTCACCTTTTCAAGATAATAGCAATACTCGCATGACAGATTACATCGTGCTCCGACGGGCTTCGCCATTACATAAAGAGGTTTGCATCCAAAGAATAAAGTGTCATTCATCAAATAATCTTTCCATTATCAAGCGTGGCGGCAAATTACTATGTCAAAAATAAGGTTCTGAAAATTGATGGTAGTCTTTCATTAGTTGTATAATCTTGCTACAAAGGTAGTAATAAGAAATATAAAAAACAAATTCCATCACATAAATTCAGAATAAAATTTAGGATAAGAGTCTTAAACTCCGGAAACATGTGCCGGAGTTTAAGATTTACATCAACGGTTCCATAAGAATCCGATTTACTATTAAAAGGATTCTATTCTTATTTCTGTGCTGTCTGGGTAGTGTCTTGGCGTTGTTTTATTTCAGAATTTGCTTGCTCAAACGACATGGTAAAAATATTTTTTATAAGATTCATATCGTATTTAGATGATCGGTCGTAGTAATATATACCATTTTGTTCTTGTTCCACATCGGTGAGCTGTGTATAGCAGTATCCCCACATCTTATCGGAGAGAGACATAAGGGCAGCTACCTGACCTCGTAATCGATCATAGAATTCTTTTTTTGTACGTGGAGAATCTCCATAGCCCCATGCTCCATCTTCAGCCGGGTTTGCCTCAATGCATTTTATGCCACCAAATTCGTCAAGAATATATGGAATTGAACCGTCATACTGAGGGAAAACGTATGGGAAATTGAGTTTTGGACGGTTGAAACCTACATTACCGCGTTTTGCCCCAAGCACAGTTGGCTGCTTCACAAACATTTTTCCATTGTTTAGGACTGCTTCACGTAGTTTGAGCGGATCTTGTTCGTAGGAGTGGCTAGACCATATATCTGAAACAATGTGGATTCCTCCGGATACAGTGTTGAGAGGACGAGAAGGGTCGATCTGTTTGGTGAGCTTGTAGGTATCAGTGATAAAACGGGGATATTGCACCTCATCTGGCATCCATTGTTCGTTGAACGGTGTCCATACGACAAGAGATGGATGATTAATATCACGGGAAATAAGATTGCTCCATTCTGAAAGGAAGTTTCTTGCTGCCACCGGGTCGTTGGCATCCAAACCCCAACTGGGAGACTCTCCCCATGTGAGATAACCAAGTTTATCTGCCCAATAATAATATCTTTCCTCAAACACTTTCTGATGTAGACGGGCACCATTGAAGCCTGCTGCTTTACCGAGTTCTATATCTCGGCGTAGGTCATCATCGGAGGGGGCTGTCCAGATGCCTTCGGGATAGAATCCCTGATCAAGCACAAGACGCTGGTAATATGGTTCGTTATTGAGGTAGAATTTATTACCCTCTGTATGCACTTTTCGCATTCCGAAATAAGAATTTACCTTATCTATCTCTTTCCCATTGGAATCTTTAATCGTGAGGGACATGCTATATAGATAAGGATTTTCCGGGGTCCAGAGGTTGGCTTTTTTTATCGGGAGGGTAATTATATCTCCTGAAGTGACCGGAGCTACGGTTTTTGTCACCGTTTTCCCATTTTCATCCTTGATCTCAATAGCGATTGCATTAGCTTTTGCCTCACGCCTCATCTTCAGATTGACAGATACCTGCTCAAGATCAATATTGGGCATAATTTTTACGTTTTCAATGCCTGATTTTGCAATAGGTTCCATCCATACGGTCTGCCAGATGCCTGTGTTTCGGGTGTACATGCATTCGAAAGGACCGTGTTGTAACGACTGTTTGCCGGCTGTCTGCATCCTCTCACGCAGTTTGCTTGATGCGTTTACGACAAGCGAATGAGTTTTGCCAGGAGTGACGAAATCGGTTATGTCAACAGAGTAGGAGTCGCTGCCACCGAAATGTCGATTGACGAAATTTCCGTCAATATAAACCTCGGATTCATAGTAGACTGCTCCGAAATTGAGTAGTATGTCTTTTCCTCCCCATTCTATTGGAATCTCGATCTCGCGCTGATACCATATACAAGGTATAAAGTCTTTGTGCTCCACTCCAGATAGTTTGCTTTCGGGAGCAAACGGTACTGTTATTTTTTCGTTAAAACCGTTACTAGAGTAGAGATTTCGTTCCCATCCGGTCTGAACAAGATCAAGCTGATATGTCCATTCTCCGTTGAGATTTTTCCATTCGCTGCGCTCCATCTGAGGACGCGGATATTCCGGACGTGGAACACTATTGTGTGCATTGGTGATGACAAAAGATGCACAAAGCAGTAACCCTGCCATTGATTTTAAGAGATTCATGTTGTTGAAAGGTTTGTTTTATGATTACTGAATTTATTTTATAATTTGAATGCTTTTCCAGCACTGTCAAGACCGCTTTCCTTTTTTTGATGGATGTGTAGTTTAGATTCAGAATCAATTCAGAGAGTATCTAAATCCAAATGTCTTTCGGTTGACTATGCAAAATTACTGATACCCTACTGACGCAATGGGGTGGATTGTCTTAAATATGGGGAATAATGTCCAAAGTGTGGTAAAAATGGCTATAAACAGGCGTTTGTGGACAATTTTACTTATCAAAAAAACAAAATTCCCCTACAATAGGGAGGTGGATGTCTAATTTTGCAGCATCAAAAATTGCTGTGGCAAGATCCAATGAACTTTAATTTGGATATATGTCTATGGCTTAAGATAGAATCATCATGAAACGGTTATTCCTTGTTAGCCTTATTATGACATCGGTCGGTTTTGATGATTTAAAAATATTATTCAGGTTAAAATAGTGCCTTACACTTTTACTGGAGAATAATAATCATATTTTCATAAACAAATTTAAAATAACATGAAAAGACAATCTTTACTTCTTTCGGCGGCTATGTTATCTGCTGCCGGTGTCTCTGCTCAAAGTTTGCCGGAGGGAATGACTGCCCTTCTTCCTGACGGGGTGAAAGCCAATCTCAGCCAAACGAAACATGTGCAGGAACAGAAGAACCTCGTTGTGGCCGGTTCGCCTCAAAAAGGATACTATGCATTCTTTCAGGCAGCGGATTCCGATCATGGTGAGGAACTTTGGATTACCGATGGCACTCCTGCCGGTACAAGAATGGTGAAAGACATCAATCCCGGCGTGGCTACATCAAATATCCAGTATCTAACCCGTTTTAATGACAAGGTTGTTTTCTCTGCCGATGATGGTGAGAACGGACAGGAAATTTGGATTTCCGATGGTACTGAGAATGGTACATATCTGCTCAAAGATATACATGAGCTTGACAGTTCAAATCCTCTCGCATTTTGCCAGATGGATGAAAATCATTTGGTGTTCTTTGCAATGGATTTTGAAAGTGAGACGTTTGGTCCTAATCCCCAACAATGGCTATGGGTTACTGATGGTACGGAAGAGGGAACGAATCTTGTCAAGGCCGTTGACTGTATTTATCCAGGTCAAGAGGAAGGGAATAATCGATGGGGCGCAATCATGCGTGTAGGGCGTAAAGTTTTCTTTAAAGGAAATGAAGCTGACAAAGATGGTGTGACCCATGGTGTGGAACTTTGGGTAACTGATGGAACCGAAGCTGGTACATTCTTGCTCAAAGATATCAATATAGAGGTTGACAATGCAAAGAATGACGGCTCAACTCTTTCTCCTGCTCTTTGTGGTATGCAGAATTTCTACAATGAAAAACTTTTCTTCAAGGCATGGTCTATTGAATTTGGCAATGAACCTTGGGCTTCCGATGGTACTTCTAACGGTACCTATCAGATATGTGACACACGTCCTGGTAAAGAAGCCAATGGTAACGGTATGTCTGGTTCTGTAATATGTGTTGGAGAACCTTATAATGGAGAAATCGTCTGGCGTACACTAAGTGAAACGTATGGTCACGAACTTGGCGCCACTAATCTTGAACCTGATAACTACAAAGTCATAGATATCTTTAAAAAGGAACCGACCAACGAGAATAACTCATATCCTGATGATGGAGTTGTGTTTGATGGATTATATATGTTCTGTGCATCCACCGGTTTTGATGCTACTGATCCTACTTGCCATGGAGGTGAACTTCATTACTATGATGGAGAAAAAGTTTGGGAACCAATAAATTGGGCACCTGGTACAGGAAGCAATTGGATTAAGGAAATGACAGTTGCAGGCGGCTCTCTGTATTGGTGGAACGAAGGAAGTTTGGATGGAACCGGAGCAACGGATACTAAGCTAATACGTCTTGATAGTAAAGATAGCACTCCGGTGATAGTCAGCAATATTGATGCAAATGGTGACAAGGTGTATTGCCTTCGCAATTTAAACGGAGACCTTCTCTTTACATCTGCTGTAAATAATCAGCTCTATTGCTATCATTTCCGCCAGGAAGATTACGATCCTTCAAAGAATCCTGATAAGATGGAGCCAGAGTATCGCACACGTAAAGAGATAGCGGAAAGCAGTGGAGTTAAAGAGATAGGCATTGATAATATGGTTATCAGTGTTTCTCCTAATCCGGCTGTTGATAAATTCCATATCAACATAGCAAAGCAAGTTGAAAATGTGACAGTCTACAATTCTGCCGGTATGCGTATGATGAATATACCAACTCCCGAAAATAATACTGTCAGCGTTAATGGTCTTGGTGCAGGAGTGTATTTTGTAAATGTGATGGTAGGTGGTAAGTCTACAACTGTCAAGTTGATTGTAAAATAACAGATGATGGGTATAATCGATTAAGGTAAAGATTGTTTTTAGGTCTAATTTTAAGGATTATGTGATAGGATAGCTCATACAGATCCCAGCTCCCCGCCGGGGAAAGATATGTCCGGTGTGGAGTATTTTTATATTGGCCAATCATGACACAATAATATTAACTTTTAAAATCAACTTCTCTCCATAGATCTTAACTCTCTTATCAGAGCAAAAACTTTTAATATGAGTAAGAATATCATTATCAGTTTGGTTGTGATAATATTGCAGCTAACTGTAAATTTCAGCGTTGCCGCACAAGACATAACTGTAGGCGGTACAGTCTACAATCCCCAAGAAGACGAGCCGGTAATAGGGGCTGCTGTCATTGTGAAGGGGTCTAATGTTGGCACAGCAACAGACATAAATGGCAATTTCAGTATTAATGCGTCAAAAGACGCAATATTGGTGATATCAGGATTTGGTTTTGACACTGTTGAGGTTGCAATTAATGGACGCACTCACATTGACATTGAATTGAAAGCCAGTTCAGAGATTCTTGACGAAGTGGTGGTAATCGGCTATGGCGTGCAGAAAAAGAGTGATGTCACCGGTTCGATATCATCCGTATCTGGTAAGGATTTGAATAACGTTCCAGTGGCTTCAGCTCTTCAGGCTCTTCAAGGCAAGGCCTCAGGTGTTAACATTATTCAAAATAGTGGTGCTCCCGGTGGAGCGACTACTATCAAAATCCGTGGTACAGGTACTATCAATGATGCGGATCCATTGTATGTTGTCGATGGTTTTATTGTTGACGATATTACGCATATAAACCCGAATGATATTGCAAATATCGAGATACTGAAGGATGCGGCATCATCGGCAGTATATGGTGCACGAGCTGCAAATGGAGTTGTGGCTATCACCACAAAGGGAGGTGAAAAAGGAAAAGTTTCAGTCACTTTTGACGGCTATGTTGGATTCTCAAATCCATGGAAGGAGATAAATGTCATGAATACAGAAGAATATGCTCTTATGCGTGATTATGTCAATGGTACTTCTGTCTATTCTGCGGATGGTAGAATCTACAATACAAAGAATCCTGATGGCTCTTTTATATTTGATGATCATAAGAAATTTTTGGTCGATACTATTCGTGCAAATTCACCGAAAAAATGGTGGGATGCAATCACTCGTACCGGTATAAAGCAACAGTATAATTTGGCGGTAAGTGGAGGTAACGACAATACTAAGTATATGGTCAGTGGTAGTTATTATAATGAGAAAGGCATAGTCAAATCTTCCGACTATGCGCGATTCAATGTCCGTATGAATCTACAGCAAAAATTGGCCAATTGGCTTGATTTTATTGCGAACTTGTCTTATTCAAATGAAGACAGGGATCTTATTCCTGACGGATCATCATCGGTATTGAAACGGGTATTAAACCAGAATCCAATGGTAATGACATATAATTCGGTAGGATACTGGACCGAGGATCATCCTCTTGCACAGATAGCCCGCTTCCACAGAAATGTTAAACGTGACAGATTTGACGGGAATATTACACTCTCAGCGAACTTCCTTAGATTCTTTAATTATCAGTTCAAGGCATCATATTATGTCACTCCTGAAACTACCAATCAGTTTACGGAGGTAAATTCTCTTGAGACTGATTTCCTTATGACTGATTTGTCGACGATATATAAGTATAAGACCCATACCAATAAGTGGGAGATAAACAATCTATTGACTTTCAATTGGAACAATTCGATTCATTCAGTGACTGCTCTTGCAGGTCAAACTGCAGAAGGTTATTCGTTCTCAACCCAGGAATCCACTAAAAAGGGGACTGCATCCAATGATCCTTCGCAATGGTATTTGTCAAGCGGATTCACTGGTGATAAAAATTATGGATATGACCGCAAATGGACAGCAGTTGGCTTTATCGGGCGTGTGAACTATAATTTGCTTGATCGTTATCTTCTTCAGGCAAATATTCGTGTGGATGGTTCTTCAAAATTCTCAAAAAATAATCGGTGGGGATATTTTCCTTCCGTTTCATTAGGATGGAAATTTTCATCAGAATCATTCCTGCGTGATAATACATGGCTCACTTTAGGTAAGCTGCGTGTTGGTTGGGGGAAACTTGGTAACAATCGCATTGATGAACTTGCAAGATACACCTATCTTACTTCCCAACTTAATTACGCTTACGGACAAGGCACCCATATTCTTCAGCCCGGTTCTGCCGCGCTTACATTAGGCAATGATAATATTAAATGGGAAAAGACAGAGACATATAATGTAGGTCTTGACCTTGCCTTCCTTAATAATAAGATTCTTTTCGGGGTGGAGTATTTCAACAAACGCACCACTGATATGCTTCTTGCTGTACCCACTGTACCATCTGTAGGTCTTGATGTCGATCCGATGACTAATGCCGGTGCGGTAAAGAACTATGGTGTGGAGACACAGTTGACTTATCGCAATTCATTCGGTAAATTCTCTTTTGATGTTGGTTTTAATTTTTCTTGGATAAAGAATAAGGTGACATCGCTTGGCACGGGAAATGAACCTATATATGGCTCGTATCTTGGAGAGGGAAGTATCCAATCTGATGTGACAAAGACTGCTGTAGGTCGTCCTATCGGTAGCTTCTATGGGTATGTGACTGATGGTATTTTCCAAAGTTATGATGAGGTAAAGGCGAGTGCACAATATGAACCAGGTAAAATGGATTCAGAGCAGACTACTCGTCCCGGTGATTTCCGTTTCAAGGATTTGAATGGAGACGGGAAGATCACTGCTGATGACCGCACTTATCTTGGATCACCGCTTCCGGATTTTGTCTTCGGTGTTCCAATCAATCTTCAGTATGATGGCTTCTCCCTAAGTTTGTTCTTCCAGGGTCAGACGGGTAATAAGATCTTCAATGTGATGGACTACTATCTTTACAATGCAGCTGAGGGCAACTGTTATGCCGATCTTCGTGAAAAGCATTGGTCAGGTCAGATTTCAGAACCGCGAGCTTTCTATCCATTGAATACTAATAACGAGGTGCCAGATCTTGATCCTAATGATGCTGCAAGGAATTTCCGTGCAAGTGATTTTTTGGTAAAAGATGGAAGCTACCTTCGTTTGAAAGAAGTGCGTTTCTCCTATACGTTTCCGCAATCCAAGATTGCCAAGTTGGGTCTCAGCAGTCTCACCTTGTCGGCGACTGCCTACAACATGCTTACTTTCACGAAGTATGATGGCTTTGACCCTGAAGTGGGCAAGGTTACAGGTTCTGAAGGCAATAATCTTAGCATGGGTGTAGATCATGGCAATTATCCTCAGGCCCGTTCATTCTCTTTTGGTCTTAAATTCGGTTTCTAATAAAAACATCATGAAAAAATCCATCATAATAAAGAAGTCATTGAGAATCACCTTTGTCTCTGTAGCGCTTGTGGTAGGCTCAACGCTATTGTCGGGATGTAATGATTTTCTTGATCAGGAAGTTCTCGGAAATAATACCGAAAACAACTTTTACGACACCCGCTATAAACTTCAGTCGGCATTGAATGCTGTCTACGATGTGCTGCAAAGTGATGCCTATCAAGATACTGATTATCGTTTCGGAGAGGCTCTAGGTGACAATGTGCTTGGAGATGAAGGCCTTTCTTCTGATCAAGGACAACTCGCACATTTTCGATTCAACACATCAAATTCGGTTATTCTGAATCGTTGGAAAATTGAATATAAGGGAATCCGTCGTGCAAACCAGGTCATAGCAAACGCACATCGTGTGCACACAACGACTAATGACTATTCGGCATATCGAGAAATACGTGAGATACTTGGTCAGGCTAAGTTTCTGCGAGCTCTCTTTTATTTCAATTTGGTAAAGACCTTTGGTGGCGTTCCTATTCGTCCTGAGGTGGAAGATGTGGATGGCTTGGTGATTCCGCGCAGTTCTCTGGAGGAAACCTACGCATATATTGAAAAAGACCTTAGAGAGGCTGCTATAATGTTGCCAAATCGTTACACATCTGCAAATTCTGGAAAAGCTTCAGCGGGAGCGGCAGTGGCACTATTGATGAAGGTTTTGATGTATCAGGGTGTCCCGGGCACACCATCTGAAAAATGGGAACAATTGGCAGAGATTGGAGATTACTTTGTGAAGGGGAAATCATTCACAATGGCCAGGATGCTTGATTATCCTGCTCGGTATGGCGATGAAGAATGGGAGTCAATACGTAAGCGCCTTTGGTTTAAACCTCAGGAACTTAATGATGAATCAGATCCTTATGAAGGTCCGGATTTTGAATGTCCGACACTCGTAAACGCCTATGCTCTTGATTATAAAGATGCCTATGGCAATCCAATTTCTTACATCAATCAGTTCTTCCTTGACGGAGAGTTTTGTCAGGGTTCAATATTTGAAATAGTGTTCAAAGAATCGGGCGATGGGTCAACAGGGGATACTAACGAGGGAAGTTCGATTTTCTCTAATTTGTTCTCTGCAAATCCTCCCATCCATGCGGATGAGATGATTACTACCCGCTTGTTTGGTTCTGACATTCGGAAATCATTCACTATCGGACATCATCAGTATACCCCCGATATGGAGAACACCGAAATACTTCCGGGTGCGATTCTTTCTCTGAAATGGTACACCCCGATAAAGGAGCGTCCTGTCTATGGAGGAGATAACGGTAAGAATCGCCGTTTGCTCCGATATGCTGATGTGGTTCTCATGTATGCGGAAGGTCTTAATGAAATCGGCCGTAGACAAGAATCTCTTGAGCAGTTGAATAGCAACAAGCAAGCCGTCAACACCATTAATAATAGCACTGCCCTATATATAGGTGGAGGCTACGGTTATATCCGCGATCAAATTTGGAAGGAGCGTGAGATGGAATTTGCATTTGAGTTTGACCGCTTTTGGGATATTGTGCGGCAAGGTCGCGCCAAAGAAGTCCTTAAGGTATTTGCCGATACTCGTTCTAACAAGCGCGGAGCTTATTTCCGCGAAGGCATCAATGAAATCTTTCCGATTCCTCAGATTGAAATCGACCGTTCGAATGGAGCGGTGAAACAAAATCCGGGTTATTAATCTTCTAATATAGCATAAATTAAATCTGAGATTTATGAAAAAATATATAATGTTGTTCATGTCGGCTGCATTGATGTTGTCGTCATGTGATGACGAGAAAGCGACACAGCCGACTGCGGCAATATCTGTAGATAATGATGTGCTGGAGGTCAACGAATCAATGAACCTGCATTTTATAGGTGATGCTGAGAATGTGGTTGTATATACAGGAGACACCGACCATAATTATGAACTGCGTTCAGAAAGTAACTATGGATTGGTTGTCAACAAAGGATCGATGACCTATGCCTATACTTCTCCTGGCTTATACAAGGTGGTGTGTGTCGCAACCAACCATGCCGATGAGGGGCAATCAATATTGACTGATACTTGTTCTATTATGGTGAGGGTCATGGATGATATAACGGAAATAGAACGCATTTCGGCTGCACAGGTGCTTTATGATGAGATTTTTGCCAGAGCTGTAAATGATGTGGATTGGCTTCTTCCTCTCCCGCGTAAGATTCATTACAAGACTTCCAATCCATCGGTCGCAATGAAACAGAAACTAAAATTCTATATTCCCTCTTTATCAACGGAGGTGATGGTGAATAAGGAGCTATATAATGTCAATGCGAAATATGATCTGTCCTCCATGCTTGAGATAACAACGCGTTCGCATGAGGGCACTACCCGTGATTATCGGCTTCATACTCTCAATTATGGAGAATTCAAGACTTTCAGCGTGGCAGGTGTCGAGGGGAGTGTGCAACGCACGGAATATGATTACAGCTATTATGAAATTAATATGAGTCTGCCACGCGGGACTGATTTATCTAATCTCGTGCCCACATTCACTCTATATGGCGATAACGAACAGCCCTATATCGGTGATGTTGCGCAGGAATCCGGGGTGAATGTTGTCGATTTCAGCTCACCTGTCACGTATCGTTTTGTAGTGACAGATAAAAATTATCCGGAGATAAAACTTGAATCGACGTGTAAAGTCACTCTGACAGTTGATTGATATTATGTTTTTGCAGGCAGTCAGACTATCGTTTTGATTGCTTGCAAAATAATTCATATATTTGCAATACGAAACTTAACCTACAAGAAACTTAATCCACATGAAACTTAATATATGTACTTTAAGGACACTCCTTTTATTGGTTATCGTGTCTGTCGGATTTATGAGCGGGCAATCCCGCCAGCGGTCTCCTTACAAAGGCTCGCGGATCTTTTGGGATTTATCATCTCAGAAGGAGATATTCCCTTCGGGCAACTATGCGCGTATTATCCAGCTTCAGGACAAACGGCTGATGGCTGTATGTGAAAGTGGAGGTATAATGGCGAGTTATAGTAGCAATGGTGGAAATACATGGAGCGCTCCAGAGAAGATTGTGCAATCTGCACCGGATCTGCCGGCTGCAGTGCCCGACTTGATTCAACTTTCGGATGGCACTATTCTTGTGGGCTATAATCCACGTCCGTCAAAACCATATTCCACAGAGCGTCGGTTCGGCATACGTCTTGTCCGAAGCACGGATAATGGTAAGACATGGAGTGATTCTATATTTGTCTATGATGCCAGTCATACATTTGAAGATGGTTGTTGGGAGCCTTCCTTCCTTCAACTCCCTTCGGGAGAGATTCATCTTTATTTTGCAAATGAAGCACCTTTCACCACATCTAATGAGCAAGAGATTTCATTGTGTCGCAGTTTTGACGGAGGAATAACCTGGGGTGAGAAGGAACGAGTTTGTTATCGTGCAGGGAGCCGTGATGGAATGCCATCTGCAATAATCACTGATAATGATGAGATTGTGGTGATATTGGAAGATAATGGACATCCGGGACAAGCCGGGTTCCGAGCTACAACGGTGAGATGTGCCCTTGATGATAATTGGAAAAATTGGGTGGATGCAAATAGCGAAGCTCGGAGTATGATTTTCCCTTCGGGAGAAAACAGAAATCATGTTTCGGCAGCTCCATATATCCGCAAACTAAAGAATGGAGAAACCATCGCATCCTGGCAAGGCAACCATGATCGTCCCGGAGTGGGAGAGAAGGAATATGTGATGTATGTGGCTGTAGGTGATAGCGATGGTAAGAATTTTAAAGCAGTAACGCAACCTTTTGGCATTCCTCGAGGTCAAAATGGATTGTGGAATTCTGTTTCTGTAGGGGACGATGGGTCGGTATTTGCTGTCACATCTTGGAACGAAGGTCATGGTCCTGCTATTAATATAATTAAGGGGTATGTGATGGATAGCTTTGAAGCTAATTTCGGCACACCTGTTGTAAATGCCTCTTTTTCTGATGAAAATTGGACTAGGAAGAATGCGCAGCAAGTCTATATGGGAGTGACAACACGCAACCGTGCTACGATGGATTTCTTATATGATAATGAGAATCTCTATTTCTTCGGACGTGTGGTGGATCGCACGATTCATACTGATAAAATAGATAATGACGGCATCTTCCTCTATCTTGACACTCAAGATTGTTGCGACAATTATCCGCAAAAAGGGATGTATCGTCTTTTCTTAAATGTTGATGGTAATGTGGAATTTTCTTATGGCGAAAATAATAAATGGGTGGCAGCTGCTCAGATTCCAGATGACATGCGGTATGAAGTGAAAATCGGTCGGACATATTATGACATGGAGATAGCCATACCATGGAGTGCTCTTGGTCTTGACGCAGCTCCAGTCGGGTTGCCTATGCGATGTAATATCGAAGTGCGTGACCGTCGTGATGCGGAAATTGTTACAGAGAAGATTCCAGAGACAAATGGCAAGCAATCATGGTCATGGCCCGGATTCAAACTCAATCCTTCCGGAGAGGCTGCTCTTGAATCTATTGGAATCTCAACCAAAGCGGGTGTGAGTCTCGTGGGCTCTACTTTGATGGTCAGCTCGGAATCGCCTTTGGATTCTGTCAACGTATTCTCCATGACCGGAGAATTGCTTGCATCAAAATTGAATTGTGGGGAATGCGTTGCAATAAGTCTTCCCGTAGAAAGGGAGATTATAGTGGTTGAGATCAGATTTGTCAATGGCGCAAGACAATATGAGAAAATGTTGATATCTTAGACTCCATTTCATCTTAAGTTTCAATCAATTCCGTTAACATAGAATTAAATGTTTTTAAGAAAGATTATATTAGCTATATTATGTATTGTTTGCACCGTGGCGATCCGCGGTGCAAACAATATTAATTCCGATTATCTGTTCTCTCATATAAAAATATCAGATGGCCTGCCACATCAGCAGGTACAGACTATGGCATTTGACCGTATAGGTAGGTTGTGGATCGGCACACGTAACGGTTTAGCCTGCTATGATGGTTATTCGTTTAAAACATATTATCATATTCCCGGCGACACATCCTCATTGTGCCATAATTTTGTCATACAATTATTGGTAGACTCTAAAGATAATATATGGGTGGGTACAGAGAAAGGGATATGCAGATATCTTCCTGCTACAGATTCTTTCTGCACCTATGATGTCGGAGGAGAGAGGGTAAAATGTCTGACTGAGACGCATGATGGATGTATCGTATTGGGAGAGACGACTATGCGATATCTATTGCCCGGACAGGATGAATTTCATAAGATATCCCGTCAGGAAGACGGCAATATTGTAGGAATGGCAATATCTCCTGACAATAGAGTTTATATATCTACAGACAAGTCAATAGCGTCGTATGATTCCTCTCTGCAATCGGTTTCATTCCTTGATTCAAAATTATATTCAGATTTCCTAATGGGATTTGACGACATCGTTCCACTATTTTTTGATCGCGACGGCTATCTATGGATTGGTCGGAACGGAAAAGGAGTTATGCGACTTGATTTGAAATCAGGAACCACAAAAATATATGATACTCTCATGCTAACTGATGGTACAGTCAGAACTATCACACAGGATGCATCGGGGAAAATATGGGTTGGAACGGAGAAGGGAATTAACGTGATTGATCCACAAACTAATAATATTGACAAAATTCAGCAGAATTTTGTCAATTCCCATAAACTAAACGACAATGCGGTCTATAGTATTGTGATGGATCAATCTGACAATATATGGATAGGCACTTATTTCGGTGGTATTAATCTTATGAAGAAGAAGCAGACCAAATTTAAATGGTTTGCGCCTGGATATAATAAGAATGAACTTTCAGGCAAAGTGGTACGTCGCATCTCAGAACCGGAAAAGGGCACTTTGTGGCTGGCGACAGAGGATGGTGGACTCAATATCATGGATTTGTCGAGCAATCAGGTTGCATCCTTTGACAAAATCTCGACATTGGGGGTAAATGTGCACGAATTGTATTATGATGACAGCCAGCATGACATGTGGATAGGTTCATTCCGCAATGGTTTGTTCAGATATAATCTCCTCACGGGAAGGGTTAGCCATTATCTCACGGCAAACTCAGAATTGGGGAGTGATGCCATATTCTGTATCGTAAAGCAGAAGGATGCTCTTGAAAAAGACAGGATATGGATAGGAACAACGTTTGGATTGCGTTATTATATTCCGGAGACTGATTCGTTTGGCACTATAAATTCACCGATTCTAAATCATGAGTTCATTTATTGTATGTTGGTGGATAAGGATAATAATTTATGGATCGGCACAGTCAATAATGGACTCTTTAGGATTGATTCTACTACCGGTGAGGTGCATGGATGGAACAAGACAGCCAATCCTGATGACACAGGATTGGGAGATTGCTATATCTCTGCGCTGCATCAGGATGGGAATGGACGTATTTATATCGGCACCAACAATGGTGGACTCTATGTGCTTGATTCTGCACATGGGAAGATTCGTCCTTTTGGAACTGAAGCGAATGCATTTGGTACTATATGTAGCATCACCGGGGATAATGCCGGACTCGTGTGGGTCAGCACTTCAAAAGGACTTTTTAGCTTAGATACGGGAAATGACATTGTGCGTCATTTCTCTACAGCTGATGGTCTTCCTGAGAATCAATTTAATTTTTCTTCAGCTTTATTGGCTTCTGATGGTAAATTGTATTTCGGCACAGTCAATGGTCTTATCTCTTTTGATCCGGAGATTAAAAAAGCTGAAGGCTCTTTGCAGGTTGTGCATTTATGGGACTTGCTTATCAATAATGAGAAGATTAGTCCGTTATTGCCGGATTCTCCTTTGATGGCTCCGCTTGATTTGGATGATGAACTTAAACTTAGCTATTCGGACTCTCGTTCATTTACCATACTATATGGTATAGTAGACCCGGCATCGGCGGATGCTACAAATTATCAAGTCATGATGGTGGGTATTGACAAGGATTGGCGAGATGTAGGAAATCAGAGAAGTTTCACTGCTATGGATCTTGCTTTTGGCACCTATCGGTTGCGTATCCGGGCAGCATCTGTAGCAGGTAATTGGGATGCAGCTCCAGTAAGGGAACTCGTGATAAAAATTGCCCCCCCCGTTCTATCTATCAGTATGGGCATTTATCGTTTATTTGCTATTGCTTATATTGGCTGTCGGAATCATCTGGCATTTCATGAAAATAAGAATGAGAGAAAAAGATGCCATAAGGATATCGCGGATGGAAAAGGAAAAGAGTGAGGAGTTGAATCGTGATAAGATGGAATTTTTTACCAACATCTCTCATGAACTTAAAACGCCTCTGAGTTTGATATTGGCGCCGTTGAAATATATATCCCAAAATCAGACGTTAACTGAAGACTCGATGAAGCGTCTTGAGGTGGCAATTGCAAATACCAATAAAATGGTAGGACTTATTGATGAATTGGTCACTTTCAACCGTGTGGAATCCGGAAATTTCCAGCTGTATCTTCAGAAAGGCAACCCACTGATTTTTATTGAAACAATGTGCAGCTATTTTTATGAGGCTGCAATAGAAAAGAATATCTCAATTCAGGTAAATACTGAAAATAATGGTGAAGACGTGTGGTTCTCAACTGCATATCTTGAACGGATACTTTACAACTTATTGTCAAATGCAATAAAATACACCCCAGTGGGGGGACAGATCTTTGTGCGGGGCGCGATTAAAGAGGGAGATGACAATAATATATATGTATGGCTTGAAGTGCGTGACACAGGCATTGGTATATCTCCGACAGAACTTGATAACATTTTCAGGAAATATTACCAGACAAAACGAGGATATAACACTAATCATCAAGGCTGGGGAATAGGACTCGCAACCGTTAAGAAATTAGTGGATATTCATAAGGGGAGGATTACGGTCAATAGTGAGATTGGATGTGGCACCACGTTCAACGTCATTCTAAACGTGACACCGGATTCATTTGATTCTTCTTGTAGAATTGATGCCGGGGCTCCCTCATCTCCCGAACCTACTTACAGACGCACCATAAATACCGGGTATAAATCTCCTTCCGATAATTATGTTATGGCAAATTCGTCTGACCGCCTTTCAATATTAATTGTGGAGGATAATCCCGATTTATTGGATTTTCTTTCAGATTCTTTCCGGAAAACATATAATGTATTCATTGCCACTAATGGAGTGGAGGCATTGAAAGTCATATCAGAACATCAGATTGATACAGTGGTATCTGATGTGATGATGCCGGAAATGGATGGCGAGACTTTATGCGAAAGATTGAAGAACGATCTACAGACTTCGCATATCCCTGTCATACTCTTGACTGCCAAGAATGATGAAGAAAGTATAAAGAAAGGATTTGCTGCTGGTGCTGAGGCTTATGTCGCGAAGCCATTTGATCCTCAGATTCTGGAACTACGCGTACAAAATATTCTCAGAAGTAGGCGTAAATTTCTTAATTCTATAATCAATCACTTGTCAGATAAATCGGAGAATATAGAAGATACCAATAATAAGGAAGAAGATGGCGACATATCTCCAATCCTTAATGACTTTGACAAGGATTTCATTAGGAAGATGAATGATTTTGTAGAATTGAATTTGGAAAATTCAGAATTTGCTATTGCAGATATAACCAGAGAATTCGGCATATCTCGATCTCTTCTTCACGTGAAGATGAAGAGTCTGTTTAATACTTCAATGACTGATTTCATACGTCATAAACGGATGGCTTTAGCTTGCAAGTTGTTTAAGTCTGGATTAAACGTCAGTGAGACTGCTTATAGAATTGGTTTCTCTGATCCAAATTACTTCTCTAAGGTATTCAAAAAGGAATTTGGATTGACTCCGACGGAATATATATCCAATATTGAATCTGAGATTTGATTTTTCATAAGGCAGCGCGTAAGTGACGCTGCCTTATTCTTTTTTTTGAGGGGAACTGGTAGTGGGGATTGGATAATAAAAAAAGGTGTTGAAACTTTGTTTCAACACCTTCACTCAGTCGGGGTGACAAGATTCGAACTTGCGACCACACGCCCCCCAGACGCGTACTCTAACCGGGCTGAGCTACACCCCGAATAATAAGCTTAATCAAGACCAACCAGTATCAATTGTGAAGCATCGGGCTTCAAAATACCATCGTTTGAAACCCTAAGATTTCAACGGGGGTGCTTGATTAAAGCGGTGCAAAGTTACGAACTTTTTTAATTCCCTGCAAATTTTTTTGGATAAATTTTCTTGCGATTTTAGAGGGTATATATTCAGTAATTTGATTTATAGTCGGATATGCGGTCTTATTTTTTGGAGAGTGAATGGGAGAAAAAGTCGGCAACCTTGCTTGCAGTCTCGTCATTCGTGTGAGAGAATACATGGTCGTCCTTGTCGACAAGATTTATCTCACTCCCTTTTATCACTTGGTTGAAGCGTTCGCCGTAGGTGTAAGGCACAACGCGGTCTGCCGTGCCGTGTATGATGAATGTCGGTCCGGTATAGAGCGCGGCTGTCTCATAGATAGGCAGGCTTAGGGCGGTGGTTATGTAATCGCGTCCGAGTATCTGTCCGCCCCATGGCAGTTTGATACCTTCCGCCGGAACGTTGAGAGGGTCGTAGACAGCACCCATGGTGGAACCACGCAACGCATCGTCGCGCAACGCTGCCGCCGGAGCCATAAGTGCAAGAGCCTTAATCTGGGGATAACCGATCTGTCCGGCTGTCATGGCTGCCACGACTCCCCCCTGTGAGTGACCCACGAGCGATATGTCGCGTGTGAAGGTCTGATCAAGCGTCCATTCGATCACTTTCTTCAGATCTTCAATCTCATTAGGCACTGTCATCTCTTTAAATGCACCTTCGCTTGCTCCATGACCGTTGAAATCGAATCTCACCACACCTATACCTTTTTCCAACAAATTGTTGGCTATTGCGTCGTGCAGAGGTCCGTTCATGTTGCCGGAGAAGCCGTGGCAGAGAATCACTATGTTGCATTTCTTGTCGTTCCCCAATTGGGGCAGTTCGACACGGGCGGCGAGTTTCCCTTTCGAGCCGTCGATAGTCACATTCTCCACGCTATGTGCGGAAGCGGATATTTCTGCCGCCATGATAAGTAATGCCGCGAATATATTTTTCAGAATCATAATGGTGAATCAGTTTAAGTAATCGTAAAAAGATTACTAAGGATAATCAGATTAAAAAGATAGAAGCCCCACGGATCTTGGGGCTTCTGTCTTCTGTATTTTGAAAATTAGTTTTCGTCAAAATGGAACCAGTCGACATCCACGTATCCACCTGTCTTTTTGGTGGCGTAGTTGAATATGGCGAATTTGGTGCCCATGAAATGACGGCGATAGTCAAAGGTCATGCGGATTTCGCGTCCAATCGTTTGCCATTTCTCCCCGTCCATGCTGTAGGAGAATGATGCCATGTCGCGTCCGGGATTGAAATCACTATGCACGCGAAGATAGATGAATTTATCGGAGTTTCCCTTGAATTTCAACGGTATCTCCTTTATCACCTCCACATCAACATGGTCAATGTCGTGAGGCTGTTTGAACACGGATTTCTCTTCAGTGAGCTGAAGGACGTATTTACCCCCCTTCTTTATCACGCGCAACAGACCACTGTCGCTGTTGAAGGCGGCGAGCCCGCAGACATCACCATCTTTCATGCCGGAGAGATCGATCTTCACGGAACCTGTGCATTCCGGACCGGACATGCGCTGGGTGAGTGTGTTGGGTGCAATCTGGAGATTGTTGACCACACGCGCAGTCTTCAGACGCAGGAATCCGGGACGCTCCGAAAGGCTCCATGCCTCATCGATGGGGTTATGGTTCCATTGCCAATAGAGGTTCATGCCGTGGCGGGCATGATAGCCACCTTGCGGGTCAACGGGGAGCATATCAAACTCATCGCTGCCGATAAGTCCTTTCACGGAGGGGTGCTTCTTGCTCAGGTCGGATGGAGTGCGGTAGGCACGGCGGTCAAGATGGATGTTGCCGGTAGGGTTATCCACCTTGTTTTCGGAGATACTGTTGTTGATCTCTCCGGTGAACTCGCCGACCATAGGCCAACCGTCAACCCAGGTCACCGGCAATGTGCATGGCACGCGTCCGATTCCGTCACGATCCTGGAAAATGAGTGCCCACCAGTTCTGATCGCTCTGGTCGTCGCCTACGAGAGATCCCTGTCCTACGCCTCCGTAAGTCTCGAATGGGGTTTCCAGGATTATCTTCTTCTCGTATGGTCCGGCGATGTTGTCCGCACGGTAGCACACTTCGCGTCGCACACGTCCGTCGACTCCCCATTTCATGGAGATCATGCAGATATAATATTTGCCGTTGTGCTTTATCACACTGCTCCCTTCGAGGAGAGCATCGCGCTCTTCAGGATCGGTAGAGGCATCTACCACCTTTTTATTGAGCCCGCCTGCCTTTGGCTCGAAGTTCTCGTCAAGCTCCACCACGGTGCATCCGCCGCTTCCTGTGAAGAGGTAGCGTTTGCCATCTTCATCGAAGAAAAGAGACGCATCGTGCATGTGTGGCGGACGTGTCACGAGCTTCCATGGACCCTCCGCCTTATCGGCACAGAATATGAATCCTTTGCCCGGCTCACCGTTGGCAGTGAACCAGACCCAGAATTTACCCATGTGATAACGTAGGCTTGATGCCCATTGCCCCTGTCCGTATACGGTCTTGCCGTCAATCAGATTGTAGCGGTCGCCGTCATCTATACGGTCAAAGACGTAGCTCACCACTTCCCAGTTGACCATATCCTTTGATTTCATGATGGGTGCGCCGGGCATGAGGTGCATGGTCGTGCTGATCATGTAGTAGGTGTCTGCCACTTTGCATACGCTTATGTCAGGCACGTCGGCATTGATTACCGGATTACGGAATGTCTCTGCTGCCATCCCCAGCAAGCCGGGGAGACAGAGTATGATTGAAAGAATAAGTTTTTTCATGATGTGCATGCGAGGACTCGGATTAGAGATTGATTTCATACATTACGAATGACCATGGAGCGAGCTTCACATTCATCTTCTTGCTTACCTTCACATCTTCAGTTGTGGTGGAGATGGGCTGTGCGTCAAAATTGTTCTCATCCTCAGGATTACCCTTCAGCACGGTCATCTTCGCATTCTTCTTGATATTGAATCGGGAAAGGTCGATTTTTGCGGTTTTCTCCTTGTCGGTAGCGTTGCAGACTTTCACGAAGAGCTTGCGGTCTTTGGTGTTGAGGATCACCGACTGCTCCTGGAGGAAGCCATCGCCTTCCGATTTATCGGGATTCTCCACCTCCACGCAATCACCATAATAGTAGTCGCCCTGCGACTGTCCGAACATCTGCTGCACGTAGTAGCTGCATGTGGGATAAACGCGCTCGTTGTCGAAGTAGATAAGGTCTGGGTTCCAGTTTGTGGCGTTCTTGCGGGCGAGGAGGGGTGCGTAGGAGGTCATGACAACCACGTCGCCATTGCGCTCCACATGAAGGAGATAGAGAGCCTCAGCGAGAGCATCGATGAGTTTCTTATCTTTTGATGCGTATTCACCGAGATATACCTTGCTCTTCCTGTCGCGGGGATAGGAATCATACTGGCGCGACTTCATGAAATATTCGCGGGGTTCGTAGTAATGCTCGTCGTTGATGGGTATCTCAAGCTCTTCGGCAAGTTTCCATCCTGCCTCATAGTCGGGGTTACCGGGATGAGAACCGGGACCGTCGGTGCCCACGATGATTATTTCGGGGTGAGCGGCAGTGATTCTGTCATACATGTATTTGAATCGTTCTGCAAATTCGGGAGAAATCTTCTCCTCATTGCCGATGCCGAGATATTTGAGGTTGAATGGTTCGGGATGACCGGCTTCGGCTCTCACCTTGCCCCATTTTGTGGAAGCATCACCATTTGCCCATTCGATAAGGTCGAGGGCATCCTGTGTCCATCTGTCCATATCCTTCATGTCGACAACATCCTGAGCCTGTTCGGGCCATAATCCCCAACCACCATTGCTGCCTTGGCAACTTACGCCGCAGGGTAGGATAGGCACAGGCTCCATGCCCATGTCTTCACAAAGCTGGAAATATTCGTAATAACCGATATTCATCGACTGATGGTAGCCCCATGTGTTTTTCTGCTGGCGTCTTGTCTCCTTCGGACCTACGGTCTCTTTCCAGTGGTAGGTATTCCAGAAGCCGTCGCCGCCACCATGTACCACGCATCCTCCGGGGAAACGCATGAATTTCGGATTCAGTTTTTCGATTGTCTCTGCAAGATCCTTGCGTATGCCATGACCCTTATATGTGTCAAGCGGCATGAGCGAAACCATATCGACGTCAAACACGCCGGTCTCAAGAGCGAGGAACTGCAAGGCAGCGTTGGTGCAGTCTTCCGTAGGACGTAGTGTGCAGCTGTATCTCTTCCAGTTGTTGCTGTCGATTGAGATGGTGTCATCTGCGAGAAGTTTAGGGTCTTTGCCCCAGCCTTGCGGCTGCACGAGTGCCACACGAATTTTCATTCCCTTCTTGTTGACATCGCGGACGAACATTGAGAAGTCGTAATCAGCATCCTTTTTTACGCTTATACCGTCAAAACCATCGTTCTGCATGCCAAACCCGATCCATCCGCTATAGTCGCGGAACGGACGCACGCGCTCTACGTAGACGCGCATATAGTTGGGGTTGTTGGGATGGATCGGGTCTTGCTGTTTCACTTCCAGGTTGCCGAGAGCATGTCCGGGGCGTATCATTTTCCAGTTTGTACCCGGACCCCATCCGTCACGCTCCATAGGATTGTATTCGAATGAGCCGTTCTGGATAAGTTCGGCGTTGAGACCTCCGTCGGCGGAAGAACTGATATCTTCAAAAAAGATACCGATTAGATGGTCGCTGATCTGTTTCCCACCTTTTGGCGCAGAGACAGGTTTCTGAGCAGCAATCATTGCGCTTGTGGCTGTGGCTAATGCCACAAGTGTTAGAATAGGTCTTTTCATAAGAAAATATTAGGTTAATTGTATGGTTTTGCATAGGCTCCCTGAAGGGGGAGATAAGGAGAGGGGAGTTTTTATTCTGTTGATGGGTATTATTCTTTTAGGAGGGAGTCAATGATTATAGTGACAGGTCCGTCATTCACGAGAGACACCTGCATGTCGGCTCCGAAGACACCACGTTTCACCGGTTTGCCCAAAGCCGTTGAGAGTTTCTCGCAATATGCCTCATATAGAGGTATCGCAGTGTCATGTCCGGCGGCATGTATGTAGCTAGGTCTGTTCCCTTTCTTTGTAGAGGCGTTGAGGGTGAATTGGCTGACGGCAAGGGCTTCCCCATCGACATCGAGGAGCGAGCGGTTCATGACGCCATTGTCGTCAGGAAATATCCGCATTGCGGCGGTTTTCCCTACGAGCCAATCTACATCCGCAATGGTGTCTCCCTCGCGGATTCCGACGAGTATCATCAGTCCGGTGCCTATCTCGCTGTGTATGCTTCCGGCTATCTCAACTGAGGCACGGCTGACTCTTTGAATCACTAATCTCATGTGGGCGAGTTTATATGGAATGAAGTTAAGTTAACTTCAATTGTAATCGTATTAGGTTTGATGCTATAAAGTTAGTAATAATTTTATAGCCATACAAAAATAAGTGTATTTTTTACAATTATTCACAGTTTTTTTATGATTTGGCACCAATAATATATGAAATATAAGCGATTTTACGATTTTTGGAGGTAAGTTTGTGCTTTGAAATCTTTGTTGAGGTGATGAATGTCAGAGTTGGAATCTAATTCCCAGGTCAAGACCCAAGCGTTTGAATCCGTTGCCGTTTTCAGGTATGCCGAATTTATCCTTATCCTGCCTGACATAGTTATCGAGGAAATTTAGTCCACAGCTGAACCATAGTTTCCCGGCAATTTCATATTCCGCGAAGATACCCACGTTGTAGCCGAATCCGCAGACGGTCTTGCGAGATAATGACCTGTCGTCACAAGGGGAGCAGTCGCCGGTTATCCTGTCGGTATATATTGCGAGTCCGATTCCGGCTCTGCCGCCGAAAGCCCATTTGGATTGACGTATCCGGTATGCGAATTGCGGCGCGATATAATTAAGGAGAAAACGTTGCTTGAAATTGCCGTAGGTGGTATTGGTTTTTCCGGTGGAAGTGAAGCCGGAGTATAACAGACCTGCGCCAAAACGTTTCTTACCTATCCAATCATATCCGGCACACCAGTCGGGACCGAGGCGTGCATCGCCGGAGGTCCAGTCGCTGTATACTTTCGAGACGATATGTCCTATGCCTGCTGACGCATAGAGGAAATGTCCGTTGTCGGCAGTGGCGGGCGGTATGATTCTTCTCTTCTGTAAGATTAGAATTTTAAATTCCGATATGTGGACTTCTCCGACAAACTGGGCATTTGCGTGAAATCCTGTCAGAAAAAGGAGAACTGAAATCAATAATATGCGGATCATCTCTTATTGTGGGTTATATATAGTGAAGCATGGACAACTTCAGTGGAATTTTCTTCTTATTGAAATCATTTAGGAATAAGTTAAAATGACTTCATTAACTACAACAAATCCGAGGTATAATTAGATGAGCGGAAGAGGGTATTGTAAGGGGCTATTTTGTAAAAATCTGAAAATTTTTAATCTTTGAAATCCGATTGAACCTGTTCAATCGGATTTATTCACTAATTTTGTGGTTAGTAATCTCCAAAAAATAATTTGGACGGGTGGTATGTTGTTTACCATGGTTACTTAAACATTACTCTTTTCAATTAAAATATTAAAAAAATGTCGAATAAACAGAATGCCGGCACTATATGCGTGCAGGGTGGATGGAAACCCGGAAATGGCGAGGCGCGTGTGCTGCCGATCTATCAGAGCACAACTTTCAAATATTCATCTTCCGAACAGATGGCACGTCTGTTTGACCTGGAGGAGAATGGCTATTTCTACACACGTCTTGCGAATCCCACCAATGATGCTGTCGCTTCCAAGATTGCGGAGCTGGAGGGGGGCGTGGCGGCTATACTGACCTCTTCCGGTCAGGCAGCAAATTTCTATGCAGTGTTTAATCTTTGCGAGAGCGGCGACCATTTTGTGTGCTCATCGGCTATATATGGCGGCACGTTCAATCTGTTTGCCGTGACAATGAAGAAGATGGGGATAGAGTGCACGTTTGTAAGTCCCGATGCTTCGGAGGAGGAACTGTCTGCCGCGTTCCGTCCGAACACTAAGCTGCTTTTCGGTGAGACTATATCCAATCCAAGTAATGATATCCTTGACATTGAGAAGTTTGCACGTGTGGCACATTCTCACGGAGTACCTTTGGTAGTTGACAACACTTTCCCGACTCCGATCAATTGCCGCCCGTTTGAATGGGGTGCGGATATCGTGACGCATTCCACCACCAAATATATGGACGGACACGCCACAAGCGTAGGTGGTGCTATTGTCGACAGCGGCAATTTCGATTGGGAGGCACATGCCGAGAAGTTCCCCGGACTGACCACACCCGACGAGTCGTATCACGGACTTACGTATACCAAGGCATTCGGCAAGGGTGCTTTCATCACGAAGGCCACCGCGCAACTTATGCGCGACCTCGGTTCCATACCGTCGCCTCATAATTCATTCCTTCTGAATATAGGTCTTGAGACGCTTCATCTCCGTGTGGCGCGTCATTGCGAGAACGCGTTGAAGGTGGCTCAGTGGCTGGAGAAGAATCCGAAAGTGGGTTGGGTGAATTATGCCGGACTGGAGAGCAGCAAATATCATGAGCTTGCCAAGAAGCAGATGCCTAACGGCACGTGTGGCGTAATATCTTTCGGGCTGAAGGGTTCGCGTGAGGAGGCGATTGAGTTCATGGATCGTCTTAAATTCATATCCATCGTTACACACGTGGCTGATGCGCGCACGTGTGTGCTTCATCCGGCAAGCCATACCCACCGCCAACTTACCGACGAACAGCTCCGTGAGGCTGGTGTCGCTCCCGATCTTGTGCGGCTTTCAGTCGGCATAGAGGATGTGGACGACATTATCAATGATCTTCAACAGGCTCTTGGCGAATAATTAAAATGCAGTGGGTTCAGACCATACTATATGATAAGACACCGATTCAGGCGGTGATAATCATTGCGATTATCATAGCTGTCGGTCTCGGACTCGGCAAGATTCGTATAAAGGGTATCTCGCTGGGTGTGACTTGGGTGTTCTTCGCCGGAATATTTGCCGGGCATATCGGCTTGTCGATAAATCATGATATGCTCCTGTTTGCACAGAATTTCGGACTTGTCCTGTTTGTCTATGAACTTGGTTTGCAGGTGGGTCCCGGTTTCTTCAGTTCCTTCAGGAAGGGTGGCGTGCGTCTAAATCTTCTCGGGTTGGGTGTGATCTTCCTCGGCACTGTAATGACGGTCGGCATAAGTTTCGGATGCGGCTTGCCGCTGAGCGACATGGTGGGAGTGCTTTGCGGAGCAACCACCAATACCCCCGCACTTGCAGCCGCCCAACAGGCTCTCCAGCAGGTGGGATTGCCTGCGAGTGCCACGGCATTGAGCTGTGCGGTCACTTATCCGTTGGGTGTAGTCGGTGTGATACTTGCCATGATACTGATACGCCGTTTTATGGCGCGTCCGTCAGATCTGGAGGTGCCGGCACATGATGATATCAATAAGACTCATATCGATGCTTTCCGTGTGGTGAATCCCGCCCTTTTCGGGAAATCGGTGAAGGAAGCGGTGTCGTTGGTAGGCGTGAGTTTCGTGATTTCACGTCTTTGGCGTGATGGAAAAGTGACTATCCCTACGTCGGAACTTACGCTTCAGGAGAATGATCGTGTGCTTGTGGCTTCTACAGAGAAGGATGTGCCTGTGGTGACGATGCTTTTCGGAGAGCATGAGAATGAGGACTGGAACAGTGAGGAGATCGATTGGAATGCAATCGACAGCCAACTGGAATCGCGCAATATCACGGTGACGCGTCCGGAAATCAATGGAAAGAAATTGGGTTCGCTCCGTCTTCGCAACAGTTACGGCATAAATATAAGCCGCGTGCGTCGCGCCGGAGTGCAGCTCCTTGCAAATCCGGGGCTCGTGCTCCAGCTTGGCGACAGGCTCACCGTGGTCGGTGAGGCGAAATCGCTCGATAATGTGGCGAAGGTGCTTGGAAACAGGTCGGCATCACTAAATGAGCCGAATATGGCGGTGATATTCATCGGTATGCTCTTGGGTCTGCTCCTCGGCTCAATACCATTCTTCTTGCCGGGGATGAGTGCTCCGGTGAAATTGGGACTTGCCGGCGGACCAATTGTTGCCGGACTTGTGATCGGGCGTTTTGGTCCGGAGTTACACATGATCACTTACACCACCACCTCCGCCAATCTCATGCTGCGTGGAATCGGACTGTCACTCTATCTCTCTTGTCTCGGACTCGAGGCGGGCGGAAGTTTCTTCGAGACTCTGATGCAGGGAGATGGATTCTTGTGGGTGGGACTCGGTTTCCTGATAACTGTGATTCCGGTGCTGATAATGGGCTTGATATGCATGCGTATCGGACATCTTGACTTCGGCAGTAGTTGCGGAGTGTTGTGTGGTTCAATGGCAAACCCAATGGCATTGACGTATGCTTCCGATAATATAAATGGGGATGAGGCAGCAGTGGCATACGCTACTGTCTATCCTCTCGGCATGTTTGTGAGAGTGGTGATAGCGCAGGTGATAATCCTGGCGGCGTTGTAAAAAAACACCTCGGTCCCCCAATCCCCTGAAGGGGGAGTTTTAGTGACAATACTGTCATATTAACTACCCTTTCAGAAGATTGGGGGACCGAGCCGTTATTATTGGGCTTCTCTTACTTCACAAATACGAGATACTGTCCCGGAGTGAGTGTAGCGGGAAGTTTGGCGGCTTCTTCAGTGAAGAAGTTCTTCATGCCGTTTACGTCGGGCGTTGTGCCGGTGAATTTCACATCACACTCCTCTTTACCGAGGTTTGCAAGCACCACTACCTTAGATCCATCCTTCTCGCGTGAGAAAGCTATGATGTCGTTGCTTGTGGTGGGGAGGTTGACCATCTCTCCGCCCTCCAATCCGGCAGCAAGAGCGTGCTGGGTGTGTTTCAGACGGTTGAGGTTCTGATAGAATGTGAAATAGGCGTTGCGCGGTTCCCATGTCGGAGCCTTATCTTTTTCAAAAAATTCAAAGGCACGGTTCATGCCTGTTTCCTGACCGGTGTAGATGAGAGGCATACCGGGGAGAGTGTATGACAATACGGCAAAAGCATCGGATAGATTTCCGAGACGATCAAACTCTGTGCCTTCCCAAGAGTTGAGGTCGTGGTTAGTCACCATATTCATCAGATAGGTGTCTTTCGGATAATCGGCAGCCTGACGGTTTACAAGAGAGTCGATTGCATTTGCGTGAGTGGTGGGAAATTCCCTTACCTTTCCGTCAGAACCCTTGAACGAGTATTGTCCGGATGTGGCGGCGATTGCGCTGAAGAGATCTTTCATAGGCCAGTTGTAACCCATGTCGAAACCATCCTTCTGCAGCTCCGGCACGCTTGCCTCGGCAAGCATGAAGAGATCCTCCTTCACAGCCTGCAACTGCGGACGAGCCTCCTCCCAGAAGTCTGTCGGCACTTCCATAGCTACGTCGCAACGGAATCCGTCAACGCCTACATCAGTAAGCCAGAATTTCATAGCGTCAATCATACCCTTACGCATCTCTTTGTTGGAGTAGTCAAACACGTAGACATCAGTCCAGTCATATACCCCTTTCATATTGCCGAGGGAATCCTTCTCATACCAGTCGGGATGTTCAGTCACCCACTTGTTGTCGCGACCGGAATGGTTAGGCACCCAGTCGAGTATCACTTTCATGCCATTGTCATGGATCTGTTTCACCACCTCCTTAAACTGGTCGATGGTGCCAAATTCGGGATTGAAAGCCTTGTAGTCTGCCACTGCATAGTAGCTTCCGAGTGTGCCTTTACGACCATCCTTGCTGATGGGGTGGATAGGCATCATCCAGAGAATATCCACACCAAGTTCCTTCAGGCGGGGAAGCTCACGGGCAAACGCGGTGACAGTGCCGGAATCGGTGTATTGGCGGAGGTTTACCTCATAGATCACTGCATTGCGGCTCCATTCGGGATGCTTCACGTTGGTGAACGTGGAGTCTCGTTCCACTGATGCAGATTTGTCAGATTTTCCTTTGCCTCCACATGCGGAGAAAAGGATTGCGCCGATCAAGCCGAGCGCACAAAGAATTTTTCTCATAATGTAAGAATTTGTTGTTAAGTCAAATTGGGAAATGAGTTTTCATGTCGGATTATGAATTTTATCTCGTAAAATGCAGAATCGCCAACAGATGTGCAAAGTTAATAAAAACTTCGCTTAAATAAAAAAGAAATCAGCCCCCAACGGGGCTGATTCAATTATTATTGCGGGAATTTGTTGATTGCGTCTATGAATGCTTCTGCCGATGCGGCGATGATATCGGTGTTGGCTGAGAATCCGTAGTAGTGCTGTCCGTCGTATTCCACTGTCATGTGCACCTTGCCGATGTCGTTGCTTCCTTTGTTGATTGCCTGTATGAGGAATTCTTTTACGAGCATCTGACGGCGAATGATCACTTTGATTGCGTTGATGGCGGCGTCTACCGGACCATTACCGGATGCACAAGCCTCGAAGCGTTCGCCGGCGATGAGCAGACCGATGGATGCTACCGAGCGGAGTCCTACGCCTGATGTCACCTGCAGATAATCGAGCTTGATGCGGTGTTGTTCGCGGTGTGCGCCGGCAAGCATGAGCACGTCGTCGTCCGTGATCTCCTTCTTGCGGTCGGCGAGTTTGAGGAATGCCTCGTATGCCTTGTCGAGTGCCTCTTTCTCAAGATCGCAGCCGAGTACGTGGAGACGATGCTTCAGTGCGGCACGTCCCGAACGTGCGGTCAATACGATTGAGTTCTCGTCGATGCCTACATCCTTCGGGTCGATTATCTCGTAGCTCTCGCGGTTCTTTAGCACGCCATCCTGATGTATGCCGCTTGAATGGGCGAAGGCGTTGCGTCCTACGATTGCCTTGTTGGGCTGTACGGGCATGTTCATGAGGCTTGACACCAATCGGCTGATGCCGGTGATCTTGGTGGCGTTGATGTTGGTGTCGATGTTGAGTTCCTTGTGGGAGCGGAGTGCCATGACCACCTCTTCAAGAGATGTGTTGCCGGCACGCTCGCCGATACCGTTGATGGTCACTTCCGCCTGACGTGCGCCGCCGAGGATGCCACTGATGGTGTTGGCTGTTGCCATGCCGAGGTCGTTGTGGCAATGGGTGGCAATCCTTACGTTATGAATGCCGTCGACGTGCTCCATGAGGTAGCGAATCTTCTGTTCGAACTCCCAGGGGAGGCAGTAGCCTGTAGTGTCGGGGATATTGATGACGGTTGCACCTGCATTGACCACAGCCTGCACCACGCGTGCAAGATATTCGTTGTCGGTGCGACCTGCATCTTCGGCATAGAACTGCACATCCTCCACAAAGCTCTTGGCATATTTCACTGCCCTTACCGCACGCTCGATAATCTCTTCGCGGGTGGAGTTGAATTTATATCTGATATGCGAGTCGGAGGTGCCGATACCCGTATGGATACGTTTATGCTTTGCATATTTTAGTGCATCGGCTGCTACCCGTATGTCGTTTTCAACGGCACGTGTCAATGCGCATATCGTGGGCCAGGTCACTGCTTTGGAGATCTCTTCCACTGATTTGAAATCGCCCGGGGATGAGACCGGGAAACCTGCCTCGATGACGTCGACACCGAGTTCTTCAAGGGCTTTTGCCACCTCAATCTTCTCAACCGTGTTGAGCTGGCACCCCGGAACCTGTTCGCCGTCGCGGAGGGTTGTGTCAAAAATGTACAGTCTGTCGCTCATATTGTGTAGAAACTTGTTTTAAAACCGAAATTAAGTCGCAAATTTACAAATATTTTGTGTTTATGACAAAATATTGGCAATTTTTTATCTTTTCAGCAACGTTGTGACCGACCTGTATCCGTTTTTGTAGATTGCGGCACGTATTTCCTTCTCGCTGTCGTGCAATGTCAGACTGCCCGTATAGAGTGGGGAGGATTCTGTCGGGGTGCTTCCGTCGAGGGTATAGTGTATCTCCGCATCGGGATATGGGCTGTTGATGTAGGCTTTCCCGTCTTTTATCATGATGCCGGGAGCACGAACATGGAGGGTGACTCCAAGTCGTTCAAGACGGGGTAACTCCTTATCCCCTATAAGGATATTGAAATCGGCGGGGGTATATGTCGGAGTGCCGTTCCATCCGCGTTCGGCAAGTCCGAGCGACTTGGGGAAAAGTAGTTTCTCCATCTGTTCTTTGCTCAGGATAGTCTCTGCGAAGAGTTGCCCCGACACTCCGATAATTCTCCCTTTCGGATCTTTCTGCGGAGGGCAAAGTTTGTCGGGATAGCCGGAGAGTGCCTGCAATTCATCTACAAATCCGCCCCAATAGAGACCGCGCTCTTCGGGATGGGGCATGTAGAGCATATCCATATAGAAATAATCCACATTACTTAAAATCACAGGATAACCGGAGTTTATCCCTTTGATTGCCACATTCTTCTCCGGATCAAGGGAGCTTACCCAACAGTTGACCCCACCCACAAGCGGCGAGATCTCCGTATGGTATTCATCGTCATATCCGGTGTATATGTCTTGCCATCCGAAGATGGGGATATTCCTGTCGCGCATTATCCTCCCTACTTTCCTGACAAATTCTCCGTGCAGACCGTGCCGCCCGCTTACTCCACGTTCTTTTGCCATCTTCATGGCGGATGTGGAGCCGTCCCATGCGCCGTCGGGCACCTCATCGCCGCCGATGTGTATGCCGGGTAGCTTTACGCCTGCCTCATGATACATCGCCTCTACTTCATCCACTACCTTGGCAATGAATGAGTAGGTCGATGGGAGTGCCGGATTCATCAGATTGTCATGATATAGCTGCGCGGAGGTGTAGACGGATGTATCTCCCGGCTCGATGAGGCGATACGTGTCATCACCGGTGTTGCGGTAGCGTGCTTCCATGGCTTTTATTGCGGCGCGGGCATGTCCGGGTGATTCGATTTCCGGAATCACCTGTATGCCGATTGAATCGCAGTGACGGATGAAATCGATAAATTGTCGGCGAGTGAAGAAACCGTCGGCAGTGGTGGGATTATCGGAGAATATATGCGGCAGACGGTCGTGGCTGTCGGTGGTGTATCCACGTCGGCTTCCGATTTCCGTCAGTTCCGGCAGACCTGGAATCTCCAGCCTCCATCCTTCATCATCTGTGATGTGGAAATGTAGGGTATTCAGCCGATAATCAGCCATGAGTTCCGTAAGAGTGTGCATGGTTTCCGGAGTCTGGTAATTGCGGGCAATGTCAATCATAAGGGCACGGTAAGGATAGTCGGGCCAGTCCTCGATTACGGCGCAAGGTATAGTGCCGCCGTTCGGTTCGAGCAGACGACGGGTCAGGGTGCGCTTCGCCATATTTATGGCTTTCTGTGAGGCACCCTCAATAAGAGCCTTCCCCGGTTTGAGAGTGATGCGGTAATATTCCGGATTCTCATGCTTCACAATCACGGTGCTGATTTTGTCGCCGGATTTGAATGTACCCTTCGTCAGCTTCACCCTCTTGAATGAGGGAGCTATGTCAAACGGACCGGGCTTTCTGCCGGAAGCGAGGATTTCGTTGAGGCGATACAGCGAATCGGGGGCAATTGTCCATTCGCTCCATTCCGGATTGGATAACGAGGATTCGAGTATCGGGCTAAGGGATGCCTCTACGGGTATTATCCGGTTGCCCGGGGTGAGGGCATGGAAAGATACGGGCTGTTCGGCATCCGCGTTTATGTCCCAGGTATATTCCACGTCAATGATTGCCTGTGGAGAATTGGTGCCGAATTTTGGCGAAGTGAGATAGTAATAGCCGGCATTTAGCTCCACGATGGAATCACCTGCGGAGAGGGTTCTCATTCCGCGAGGTAATTGCGTGAAACATAGACGTGAGATTGAGTCAAGACCGTTTACGGTGAATCTACCCACCGATTTCCCGGTGCCGTAGATGTCGGGCGATAGTAATTCCCATTTCACGGAAGGGTTGGAGGCAGATACGTTTACACATGCCGAAGAGATCAGCGAAGAAGCCAGTAGAAAAGATATTGGTAATTTGAAGATCATAATAATCCGGATAAGATATAATAAGCAAAATTAGATAAAAATACTGAGATTTTAATCTTTCAGGATGAAAAAGGGATTCTGTCTGAGGAAAATTGATGAAAATTAGCGAAATAAAGCGAAAATGACCCCGTTAAGATTAAAGAGGCTTGCTTCGAAAGAAGCAAGATTGCGCTTCCATTTGCTTCGCGCTTCGCGCTCACACCCGGATCAAAACTGCTACGCCATGAAAGAAACTGCCAAAGATCAAAATAAAGACAGAGAGGCTTGTGATAACTGTGCTGATAACTGGAATCAAGACGGAGAGGCTTGTGAAAATCAGGCTGCTCACCGGAATCAAGACGGAGAGGCATGTGTCAAGAGAGATGAGTCATTGGATCGATATACACGCCGGAAGAAAGGACATGATTATCATGCGCCCTGTATCTATCATCTCATACTGAAGAAGAGGGAGGATGCCCAGGTTTTCGGTCATCTTACCGGAAGTCCATATATCCAGTCAGGTATGGAAGGTTGCGTCAAGATTGAAAAGACTGTCATAGGCACAGTAATTTCAAGATTCATATATAATCTGCCGAAACGTTACCCGATATTGAGACTACATCAATATATGGTAATGCCGGATCACGTCCACATTCTCTTGCAGGTATTGGAAAGATCGGAAAAAGCGTTGGGCTACTATGTCGCGGCATTGAAGGGAGAAATAAAAAAAGAATTGGAGAGGAGGTTGGGTAATGGCGATGTCTTTCAGAAGAATTATACAGATAGGATCATCCATCCGAGGCGTTCGCTGGATACCGTTTATAAATACATAAAAGATAATCCATATCGTCTGGCAGTAAGAAAGGCTTGTCCCGGTTTTTTCAGGAAAGTAAGAGATTTTGAGATAGAAGGGGAGCGGTATAATGCCTACGGAAATCTGTTTCATCTGAGGAATCCGTTTAAATCGGCAGTCATAGTGCACCGTAAGGACACTGATGAAGAATTTGCAAGGAAACAGGAGGATTGGCTTGGCTCAGTTATAGAAGGTGGAGTATTAGTATCGCCATTTATATCAAAGAGAGAGAAGGAGATTCGGTGTACGGCAGAATCTCTTGGTGGGCGGATCATACTGGTCAGCTCGGAGCCCATGGGAGAGCGGTTCAAGCCGGCAGAGCATGATTTCAATCTTTGTGCAGAAGGGCGGTTGCTCATCATCGCTCCACAAAAGCCCCTGGGAGAAGGGCTGACAAGAGCCATCTGTTACCGTCTCAATGCCCTTGCTGAAGCGATAGCAAAGCTATGATAGCTTTGCCATCCGGCTCATTTTTCGATTCGATTCGATTCGCGCTTCGCGCTTCGCGCTCACACCGGGATCAAAACGGCTGCGCCTTCTTCCCTTCTTTCGCTCGCTCTTTTCCAATTTCTTGCCGTTTGGAGGGCATAGCGCAGCCGTTTTGTTCCCGGTGTGAGCGCGAAGCGCGAAAGGAGCGGCAGGGAGATTCGCAGGAGGAGCAGGCGCGAGAGTGGCAGGGAGATTCGAAGGAGGAGCCAGAAGCGGAAGAGGGAGCGGAAGCGAGGAGCGGATCGGAAAGGAGCGGAGGGCGGAAGGAGAGAAAGATGGTTTTGATTTTGCGAATGTTGGGGAGATTGTGTAATTTTGTGGAATTTACAAGAGAATCTTATAATATTGACAATGGATAAGAAATTTAAACGCACGCTGATTACATCGGCGCTTCCCTATGCGAATGGTCCGGTACATATCGGGCATCTTGCCGGTGTGTATGTGCCGGCAGATATCTATGCCCGCTATCTTCGTCTGAAGGGTGAGGAGGTGATGTTTGTCGGTGGCAGTGATGAGCATGGTGTGCCTATCACGATAAAGGCTAAGAAGGAGGGCGTTACCCCTCAGGATATCGTTGACCGATACCATAATATCATCAAGGATTCGTTTGCCGAACTTGGCATCTCATTTGATGTCTATGGCAGAACTACGTCGGAAACCCACCGTAAGACGGCTTCCGATTTCTTCCGCACTTTATATGATAAGGGTGAGTTTGTGGAGAAAACGTCAATGCAGCTTTATGATGAGGAGGCGGGTGAGTTCCTTGCCGACCGCTACGTCACCGGCACATGTCCCCACTGCGGCAAGGATGGCGCGTATGGCGACCAGTGCGAGGCTTGCGGCACATCCCTCAATGCCACTGATCTGATCAATCCGAAATCCACCCTATCCGGAAGTGTCCCCGTGCTGCGTGAGACTTCCCATTGGTATCTCCCTCTCGACAAATGGGAGCCTACGTTAAGAAAGTGGATTCTCGAAGACCATAAGGAATGGCGTCCTAATGTGTATGGGCAGTGCAAGTCATGGCTCGACATGGGGCTTCAGCCGCGTGCTGTGAGCCGTGACCTTAAATGGGGTATCCCCGTGCCTGTGGAGGGTGCCGAAGGGAAGGTGCTTTACGTATGGTTTGACGCACCGATCGGCTATATCTCCAACACCATCGACGCCGATCCCGAGGGATGGGAGAAATGGTGGAAAGATCCGGAGACACGCATGCTCCACTTCATCGGCAAGGATAATATAGTGTTCCACTGCATCGTCTTCCCCGCCATGCTTATGGCACACGGCGGCTATAACCTGCCTGATAATGTGCCGGCGAATGAGTTCCTGAATCTGGAAGACGACAAGATCTCCACATCGCGCAACTGGGCTGTATGGCTCCATGAATATCTCCGCGAGCTTCCCGGCAAGCAGGACGTGCTTCGCTACGTGCTCACTGCCAACGCTCCCGAGGCAAAAGATAACAATTTCACTTGGAAAGATTTCCAGGCCCGCAATAATAATGAGCTTGTGGCAATTCTCGGCAATTTCGTCAACCGCGCTATGGTGCTCGTGCATAAATACTATGGCGGTGTGGTGCCCGTAGCCGGGGAATACACCGATGCCGACAAGGCAGTCGTGGAGGAGGTGCAGGCATCTGTGGCTGCTCTTTCCGACAACCTTGACCATTTCAAATTCCGCGAGGGCTTGAAGGATGCGATGAATATCGCACGTATCGGCAATAAATATCTTGCTGACTCCGAGCCGTGGAAACTGATAAAGACCGATCCGGAGCGCACTGCCACCATATTGAATGTCGCGCTTCAGATTTGCGCCAACCTGGCAGTGGTGTTCGAGCCGTTCACCCCCTTCATGTCGGCGAAACTTGCATCGCAGCTTCGTCTATCATCTCTCAATTGGGATATGGCAGGGCGTTTCGACCTCGTGTCAGACGGCATGGAGATCGGCAAACCCGAACTGCTGTTTGAGAAGGTGGAGGATTCCGTTGTCGAGGCACAGGTGCGCAAGCTCCAGGAGGCAAAGGAGAAGAACCTTCTCGACCAGTGGAAGCCTGCTGAGGTGAAGGCTGAGGTGGATTTCCCCACATTCGAGAAGATGGATATCCGTGTGGGCAAGGTGCTTGAATGTGAGAAAGTGCCCAAGGCAGATAAATTGCTTAAATTCAAGATTGATGACGGCATGGGCGGACGCACCATCGTCAGCGGTATCGCCAAATACTACAATCCGGAGGATCTTGTGGGTAAGGAAGTATGCTTCATCGCCAACTTCGCACCGCGCAAGCTGAAGGGCGTGGTTTCGCAGGGAATGATACTCAGCGCAGAGAATCCAGACGGTTCGCTCGTGGTGATCGGTCCTACGGGAGAAGTTCGTCCGGGTAGCTGCGTCGGTTGACGGGTACAATCCTGTCGGCGGTGCGCTGCAACTCGACGCCCCCCTTCAGATGAGGGAGAAGAGTCTCCCTGTCCGTGAGATAGAGTTTCAGTTTCTGCACTCTCGGAAATCTGTTGAACCAAGGGTCGATGCTCCCTATCCATTTTACCGACACGACATTTTCAAAATTATGGAATCCCTCCCATAGGGAGAATATCCGAGACTTGGCGACGGGCGCAACTCCAATGCGTCCGTCGCTAAATTTTGCGATACAGATATAATGGGCACGTATCCGGTTGTCGACATTCTTCCTTTCGCAATCCGAGGCATCCCCGGAGATAGAGATATGCCTGTGGTGGTGACGGTTGATCTCCGCCATGATTCTGCGGAACGCATCGCCATGAGAGGAGGTGTCGGTAATCCCCTTATGGGCGATATGGAGATGTATCATCTCGTGGATCACTACATCCTCCCATTCCTCCTGAGAGAAATCGAATACGGTGCTTATCCTCATCTCAAAGTCGAAGGCTTTCCTGATGATTCCCACTCTCTTTATCCTGTAGCACATCTTTCCGGAGAAGGTGCGTGCTTTGGTTAGGGTGAAGATGGGAGTGGGTAGATCGCCATTAAATATCTCGTCGTTGAAACGTAGGAATGTGCTGCGTATGAATGGTATGTCAGGTATCATTTCTGTATACACGGAATTTTTGATAAAATTACTGTTTTCTACTTGTAATTCTATAAAATTAATGTTAATTTTGTAAAACAAATAAGAAATATTTTCCCGAAGCATAATATCGTACTTAAATATCTTCTTTTTTACACTTAATTAACTGAAGTTTCGCAAGCTGCACTTCAGTGGTTTAAAGTTTATAGTTTATAGTTTAAGGTTTAAGATTTACGAAAATCCACGAATCTTTTCATTATACAAAATTTAATGATCATAAACCATAAACATTAAACCTTAAATTAATTAACCAAACATCATGGGGGTGATGCATAATAGCCCTTCTTTTGTAAAACATTAAGAATTATGGGAGTTTCAGTAGTAATCAGTACTTACAACTCATCCAAGAATTTGCAGAAAACGCTTGACTCTGTAAAGTGTTTTGATGAGATTATTGTCTGTGATATGGAATCGACAGACAATACTGTAGAAATTGCGCGCAAAAATGGAGTTCGCGTCTTGCCTTTCAAACGTAAGGAGAGAAACGATTTCATCAATGCCAAGAAATATGCCATTGGTCATGCCCGTCAGGAATGGATCCTTCTGTTGCATCCTGATGAACTCGTCCCCTCGGAGTTGCGTATATGGATTCATAAGTTCATAAGCAATCCCGGCAATGTGAGTGGTGTGTATGTTCCGCGTAAGACTTTTATATTCAACAGATTCCGTGAGGATTTATACCCCGGTTATGTCATGCGGCTTTTTGCTCGCGACTGCGTCTTGTGGACAGAAGATCCCAATGAAGACCTGCAGATTGATGGTGAGATATTTAAGGTGCCGTCAAATAAGCAAAATCTTGCGCTGATTCATGTTGGCAATTCTGTCGACAGCGTGTTTGACAGGGTGATGGCTCCGATTCCGATGCTTCAGCCGGATGATGAGAAAGTGACCGGTATGCAGGTGCTGCTCAGACCGTTCGGGACGTTCTTCTCGGAATATTTCGGTAAGGGTTCATTCCGATATGGCACTGCCGGACTGATTGCCTCCCTCAATGAGTCGATGGGTGAATTTTATAGGCTTGCACTTAAGTTTGAGAGGAGCAATCCGATCGATAATGAAACTCAAGGGTCTTCAAAAAAAAGGCATGAATTGTGATACGGAGTCAAAATTTTCAATAAAATTAATCCGACCGCTTAATTATTAAGTAAAAAGCAGTAATTTTGCAGTATGCAAAAGACTGCGTTAATACTTACTTCGGTGCTCGCTCTAACGGCGTGTGCCGGGAAAAAGACGGAGGTGGCGGCGTCAGACGACGTTGCCCCTGAAGTCGTGGTGAATTTTGATGCCGACAGCGCATATTCTTACGTTGAGCGTCAGGTGGCGTTCGGTCCGCGTGTTCCAAACACCGAGGCTCACCGCCGTTGTGGAGAATGGCTTGCATCAGAACTTCGGCGTCGTGGTGCCGACGTGACGGAGCAGCGTTCCGATCTTACGGCTTTCGACGGGACCGTGCTTAAGGCTGTCAATATATTGGGGCGGTTCAACACTGAATCGCCCGACCGCCTGTTGCTCCTTGCCCACTGGGACTGCCGTCCGTGGGCGGATCAGGATCCGAACCCCGACAACCGTAAAAAACCGGTGGATGGCGCAAACGATGGTGCCAGCGGTGTCGGCGTGCTTCTTGAGATCGCGCGTCAGTTGTCGGAGAAAGCTCCGGGGAAGGGTGTCGATATCCTTTTCGTGGATGCCGAAGACTGGGGCACGGAGGGGAGTGAGGATTCATGGGCATTAGGCGCACGATATTTCATGGAGCATCCCCCCGTCGAAGGCTATCTGCCCGATGAGGCTATACTGCTTGATATGGTAGGTGGGAAAGGTGCCGTGTTCTGCCGCGAATATTTCTCCGAACAGGCTGCCCCGCGTCTCGCACAGTCATTGTGGGGTATTGCCGCATCAAGAGGATATGGCGATCTGTTTCTTAATAAACTGGGAGGGGCAGTCACTGACGACCATGTGCAGCTTATAGAGAAGGGAGTGCCCGCTGTGGATATAATAGAGTATCATCCGGAGCAGGAGAGCGGTTTTAATCCGCATTGGCACACCGTCTCCGACAACATGGAGAATATCGACCGCGCCACACTAAAGGCAGTCGGTGAGACTGTGATGCAATATCTGATTACAAATTACTAAATATAATAAAGATAAATGGATTTTATAGAGGAACTTACCTGGCGAGGCATGGTCCACACGATGATGCCCGGTACAGACGAATTGCTTAAGAAGGGTATGACAACGGCTTATCTCGGTATTGACCCGACTGCCGATAGCCTTCATATCGGTCATCTGTGTGGCGTGATGATGTTGCGTCATTTCCAGCGTTGTGGTCATAAGCCGTTGGCTCTCGTCGGGGGTGCCACTGGCATGATCGGCGACCCTTCCGGCAAGAGTGCGGAGCGCAACCTGCTTGATGAGGCTACATTGCGCCACAATCAGGAGGCTATCAAACGTCAGCTTTCAAAATTCCTTGACTTTGAGAGCGATGCGCCCAACAAGGCAGAGATGGTGAACAACTATGACTGGACGAAAGACGTCACTTTCCTTGATTTCGCACGCGAGATCGGAAAGCATATCACCGTCAACTATATGATGGCTAAGGAGAGTGTGCAGAAACGCCTTAACGGTGAGGCACGCGACGGTCTTAGTTTCACGGAATTTACCTATCAGCTTCTCCAGGGATTCGATTTCCTTACTCTATATAAGGACAAGGATTGCAAATTGCAGCTCGGCGGCTCGGATCAGTGGGGCAACATCACTACCGGCACAGAGCTTATACGCCGTAAACTCGGCGGCGAGGCGTATGCCCTTACATGTCCGCTGATCACTAAGGCAGATGGCGGCAAGTTCGGTAAGACGGAGAGTGGCAACGTATGGCTTGATCCCCGCTACACTTCCCCGTATAAGTTCTATCAGTTCTGGGTGAACGTCAGTGATGCCGATGCAGAGAAATATCTAAAGATCTTCACGGCTCTCACCAAGGAGGAGATTGAGGCTCTCGTGGCTGAGCATCAGCAGGATCCTGGTCAGCGTCCGATGCAGAAGCGTCTGGCAAAGGAGGTGACAGTTATGGTTCACAGTGAGGATGACTATAATGCGGCTGTAGAGGCAAGCCAGATTCTTTTCAGCAATAAGGCTGACGAGATTCTTCACAATATAGATGAGAAGACGCTCCTTGAGGTGTTTGAGGGTGTACCCACATTCTCATTGCCGAAGGCTGACCTTGAGGCAGGTGTGCCGGTGCTTGATCTTCTTGCCACAAAGACAGGTGTATTCGCTTCAAAAGGTGAGGCAAGGAAGATGGTGCAGCAGGGTGGTGTAAGCATCAACAAGAAGAAAGTGACCGACCCCAACGCTGTCATCAATGCCGACGAATTGCTCAACGGAAAATATCTTCTCGCCCAGCGTGGTAAGAAGAATTATTTCCTATTGATAGCAGAATAACCTACCGGCTGGGGCTGGATCGTATCAGAATAAAATAAAGGCGCAGAGATGCGCCTTTATTTTTGCATAAAAATTTATTCTGATATGAAAAGATACGCAATACCATTCCGCCCCGCATCATCACGGAGCGATTTCGCCTGTAATGACGGGGAAGTGTCGATCGCCGATAATCTGATTGCAGATTTCTCAGAGAGCTCAGAGAACTCAGAGAGCTCTGGCTGCTCTGAAAACTCCGGCAGCTCTGAAGACTCCGGCGGAGTCAGGATGACTATGCCGCCGGCACCGGAGGCGGAGTTCCGGCTGAAATATGATGTGCTCGACGGATGGCACATTCACCCCGACATGCTCCCGTCGCGCCTCATGCCGAAGGGGGAGGGATCGGAAGCCGGATGGGGGAAGATCGCTTCGGCTGTTCTCGACCGGTTCCGTAAGGATGCAAGGCGACAGAACCTGTTTACCGAGCCATTTTTCGTGATATGCGCATTGAGGCTGAAAGGTGGTGAGCGGATCATGCCGTCGCCCACTATGTTGATGATCCCAAATTCCGAATCGGCTCCCGTGGCAGGTTCTACCGACTTCTCCGCCGACGAGATGAGGATGAGCGTGGCGGCTGCCGTCTGTCGGCTGCAATGGCGTGTGAGGATTCCGGATACGTTGCGCGATTTTGAGGAGGTGACGCATGTAGATATCCTTGTAAGCGATGAGATGCCGTTGTCCGATCGCAAATCAGAATGGAAAAGCTATCATCGTCTCTCGTTTGGCGGTTTCACCCATTCCCTCAGTCCGGATGGGGGGTGCGGAGAGAGAAGGATTACGGAAGATGCGCTTGTGCAATGCTGGCGACAGGAGCCGATGGATGAGGCGGATATGCTTGCCGCCATGCTTACTGCAAAGGATTACCGCGTAATTATGGAGATACCGGTGGAGAATGCGCGTTCGGTCGAGGAATGGGAGGATGTGGTGTTCAATTGCGGAGGACTGTCAAGTCTGTCGGCAAAGACACCCTATCGTCCCGACTATGCCCATCTGTCGGAAGTCGAGGCTGCCGGAATGACGGATATCTCCGGACGTGCCACTCTCTATGATTTCTCCATGATTTCACCGCTCCCGTTCGCACTGAGCCAGACTGCCCCATACGCCGACACGTCAGGATATGCACCCCGTTGGGTGTTCCATCCCGATCCGGAGGCACGTCAATATCTGTTTGAGCGTGATGGAGTCGTGCGGACTCTTCCCCTTTGGCGGCATCCCCATCTATATGGTTCGTACTACTGGTGCGGACTCGACCGTGATTCTGATTCTGACGTGAGGGTGGTGGATGATGAGGAGTTGATTTCCGGTTCATTATCCATAGCTGCACGTCGCCGTAGCTATCCCGGTGGTATCTGGCGGTCGTCGGTGGGGAGCTGCCTGCATTTCCCTGATTCGCTGTCGATGCAACTGCATGTGGGAAGGATCATTACCCTCGTAAGGGCATTCCGGTCATCCGGACTTGTGGCTACGACTGCCCCTACCGTCTATGCCTTCACCACAGATGGCGTATTCCTGCTCAAAGAGATGGAGGATGCCACATTCCGTGATGCCGGATTGGTATGCGGCTACGTCCCGAAGGATGCCGGCGCTGTCGAGTCGTTGGGACGTGGTGTGCGGTTCACGACCGCGTCAGGCGAGGTGGTGACGATAGAGGGCACATCGGTAAGGTTAGGGAACGCCACGGATAGACTCACCGGTGGCAGTGCGATAGGCACGATAGCTTATAAGGCGATTGATACCGCGAAAGAATGTCGGCTTGTGACGCGACCATTGAAATTCGGTGATTCCTCACGCAGCAAATGGCTGTGGGGAGTGGAAGCGGATGGCGACTACGACAGAAGCCGCATGATGATGACCGTATGGGGGAGCGTGAATCTGCGCGACTGGTACTGGATTGGAAGCGGAAGAGGTGGCGCGATAGGGTTATACGGTGCAGGGAGTCGTTATTGGCGGGTAGAGATGCGCCTTATGCTCAATCCCGGTGATAACATTCAGGGACTGCGTTGCTCCCTTCGATAACAAAAAAAGCATGGAGCGGAAGCCCCATGCTTTTTTTATGCTATTCTAATAGAATGGATTCGATTAGAGTTTCGGACCTGCAGCCACGAGAGCCTTGCCGGCAGGATTGAACTCGAATTTCTTGAAGTTCTTGATGAACATCTCAGCGAGCTTAGTAGCCTTCTCATTCCAAACAGCAGCGTCAGCGTAAGTGTCGCGCGGATCAAGGATGTTGGGATCTACACCGGGAAGTTCAGTAGGAACAGTGAAATCGAAGATAGGAATCTGCTTGGTGGGAGCAGAAAGGATAGAACCGTCGAGGATAGCGTCGATGATGCCACGAGTGTCGCGGATAGAGATACGCTTGCCTGTACCGTTCCAGCCTGTGTTTACGAGATAAGCCTTAGCGTCGTTAGCCTGCATCTTCTTAACGAGCTCCTCAGCATACTTAGTCGGGTGGAGTTCGAGGAACGCCTGACCGAAGCAAGCAGAGAAAGTAGGAGTGGGCTCAGTGATGCCACGCTCTGTGCCGGCGAGCTTGGAAGTAAAGCCGGAGAGGAAGTAGTACTGAGTCTGCTCCGGAGTCAGGATAGACACGGGAGGCAATACGCCGAATGCGTCAGCAGAAAGGAAGATCACGTTCTTAGCGGCAGGACCTGCAGAGATCGGTTTAACGATGCTCTCGATGTGGTCGATAGGATAAGATACGCGAGTGTTCTCAGTCACGCTCTTGTCAGCGAAATCAATCTTGCCATTCTCGTCAACAGTGACGTTCTCGAGAAGAGCGTCACGACGGATAGCTTTGTAGATATCGGGCTCGCTCTCCTTGTCAAGGTTGATAACCTTAGCGTAGCAGCCACCCTCGAAGTTGAAGACGCCGTTATCGTCCCAGCCGTGCTCGTCGTCACCGATGAGAAGACGTTTCGGGTCAGTAGAGAGGGTAGTCTTGCCTGTGCCGGAGAGACCGAAGAAGATAGCAGTGTTCTTGCCCTCTTTGTCAGTGTTGGCAGAGCAGTGCATAGAAGCGATGCCCTGCTGGGGAAGATAGTAGTTCATCATGGAGAACATACCCTTCTTCATCTCACCGCCATACCAAGTGTTGATGATAACCTGCTCACGAGAAGTAGTGTTGAACACAACGGCAGTCTCAGAGTTAAGACCGAGCTCCTTGTAGTTCTCAACTTTAGCCTTTGAAGCGTTGTATACAACGAAGTCAGGCTTGAAGTTCTCGAGCTCCTCAGCAGTAGGAGCGATGAACATATTTGTCACGAAATGAGCCTGCCAAGCCACTTCCATGATGAAGCGCACAGCCATGCGGGTGTCTTTGTTTGCGCCGCAGAAACGGTCAACCACGTAAAGTTTCTTGCCGCTGAGCTCTTTGATGGCTATCTCTTTGACAGCTTTCCAGCACTCCTCGGAAGCCGGCTTGTTGTCATTCTTATATTCTTCTGTAGTCCACCATACTTTGTCCTTTGAGTTGTCGTCAAGTACGATGAATTTGTCTTTGGGTGAACGGCCTGTGTAGACGCCTGTCATCACGTTGACAGCACCGAGTTCAGTCACTGTGCCTTTCTCAAAGCCCTCGAGAGAGGGATCTTCGGTTTCAGCTTTGAAAAGCTCCTCGTATGAGGGGTTGTAGATTACCTCTTTGACATCTTTGATGCCATACTGAGCCAAATCTATCTGTGCCATAATTGAATATATAAATTAAGAGTTTGAAAATTGTCGTAATCTTCGGGCGCATGGCGCGTATTTTCCACGGCAAAATTAACTATTTTATTTGATAAAACCCTATTAATTGAAGAAAAATTTCAGTATTTAGTGTTAATTAGTGTGAAATAGGCAGAGTTAGGCAATCTCACGGATGCATCCTTCATCGCTTTTGGTGTATAGCATAAGCAAGAGACAGCCTTGGGGGTCCGTCTCTTGCCGTAGAACCTGATGCCGCAGATGTATCATACATGTTGAATCCGACGCGGTGTCTCACTGATGCTTGTCGGTTGCATGCTGTGTCTGCTTCTGCTTATGAAAGGATTATATGAAGCCCATGTATGTCTGATCAGTCATTTCCGCTTCGTGTGACTGTCCTGACAAAACAGGCGTCTTGCCCTCCGCCGGTGTTGGCATAGTATAGCACATTTACGTCAAATGTGAAGTAATTGAAGTCTAAGGCATAAGCGATGGCTCCGTCATTGGTATCGGTGGTTGCGTTCCATTGGAGGAATTCCCCGGGTTTAACCTTATTCCTTGCCCAATAGACTGCGCCTGTTTTACGGTATAGGGAAACAAAAAGAGGAGCGTCTTTTGAAAATAGAGATGACTTGGGCTCAAAGCTTGTGCTGGCATATCTGAGGATGCCCTTGTTTATATTCTTTTCATCCTCAAGATAATTTTTTGTTCCCCACACACTTATGTAATAACCTTGTTTCCTATGTCCGAATCCTGATCTGCCTATAGGAAAGAAGATGTTTCTTCCATTATATGAATCAGTAGGTTTGTCACGGTTCCAATAATATGCGAACACACCTCTCATCCCTTTCTCATTTGCCTCCGGGGATGTATCCCGTCTGTACCATCCGTATGCCATGTTTATGTCAGACTGTGTCTCTGTCGCTCCGTCTGCATACAGCACTCCGTATCCGAACTGCACATGATCTGAAAGATAGAGTTGTTCGAAATCCCTGACTGTCGCGGTCTTTGTGGTCTCATCAGTAAGGCCGTCACGGTCAAATCCATTGTCATTACTCTTTATTCCCGACCATGTTTTCTTGGTGCTTTTAAAATTCCCATTTTCATCAGTTATCTGAAATTCCTCCGGAGTCTGGTCAATGAATTCATTGTCCGTTGGAGTGGTGTAGAATTCTACTCCTCCATGGCTGTATGCATTGTTGATGGCATCTATCGGGTCTTCTGAGTTTCCGAACTTAAATAAGGAACCCTCATCTCTCGGATCACTCGCCATGAGATTTTTGCTGATCATGTTGAATGTGTTCCATTTGGTGGTTGTAGATGTCGTGGTCGGAATGGCATTTTCTCCTTCGCCGACCAGAGGATATTGTTTGCCTTCGTAGGCAATGTCTTGCGGGGCATATCCTTGTCTTACAAATATGAGGTGGGTGCAGGTGTAGTTATGATACTTTATTCTCACCACTGCGTTCTTATTACCGGTACTCATGCGGTTGAACCGGATATTGAAATCAATGTCACTGCCTGTTGAACCGGATGTGGTTTGTTTTCCATCAAGAGTTATGAAATTGGCATCACCGATAATCTCGGCTTTCCAGGGTCCGCGTGATTTGATTATTTCGAACTTTGCGTCCGCCTCATCGCTTGAGAGATACATCATTCTGACGTGGAATGGAGCGAAGTTGCCGTTTTTGCGATATACCCCTTTCGGATTAACCACACGCCGTACCTGTACTACGTTTATATCTGCATCTTTCGTGAGCGTTTCTGTACCTCCTATTTTCCGGATAGTGGCGGTGATTTTCACGCGGGCCACACGCTGATATCCGACAAATGGATTATTGCCTGAATATCCGGTCTGTTTCACCATTATCTTGGCACGTGTGAAGAGAGGAATTGAAAAACTATACTTCTCTCCATCTTTTTTATAAGAGAATTTGTCAATTTCACCTTGCGCATCATCCTTAATGATTTTGTCTTCCATATATATGCGCCGGTCGCGGGCCATACCTCCGTTTGCGCCTGTATAATACTGGTTGTTGATATTATGTGCGCCTTTGTTATATCCCGGAAATGTATTTCCGGAAGCATCGATGTCGGTAATTACAATCTTGTCTGTCTGTCGCAAGGAAAGGAACCCATTACCGGGGTCTCTATTGTCCGGATCTTTATATGGATCGGGATTGTCCCCGCTCGGCGTGGTTGAGGTTAGAGGCTTTTTGCTATCGTTTAGATCCTCAACGCCCAGGCCTGTAGGATACCACGGATTTTCGGTGATTTCAGCCTTCATCCCGGTGACTTCATACCCTTCCGGTGGAATATATTTGAATGGAAGGGTTGCATCATGATTATATAGATATGATACATACCAAGGATTGGGCACATCAAAACCGGGCTCTTCGTTATAGTCGATATGCCAGTCGTAGTCGTTGCCGTTGCCACGGAGTCTCAGTGTGAGTTTGTAGTGATAATTGCGTTCTGCATCACAATTTACAGTGACATCCTTACCGATCATGAATCGGTATTTGATATCATAGTCAGCAAGATTGGAATTGTCGTTGGATTTGTAATGTGCTACAACTTCAATATATGTTCCGAATTCCTTGCCATCTTTTTTTATATCGGCTCCGGCAACACTTCCTGTGTTTATATCAAAATGAGGGATCTTGCTTTCGCCTTCAGGCAGATCTCCTTGCATGTTTTCATAAAAGTAGAGGGCGTTGGCATCTTCATTATGGAAATTTTCCTGACCGTTCAGATACGGATCACCCTTTGTGATGCATGGCCATGAAATATATTCAATATTTTTGGATTCGGTGTCAGGGTTTTCTTTATCTGTCAGATATGATATCGACTGATTGTTGCTTTCATTTTCCAGTAGATCCTCTTTTTTTTTGGCGGAATTATTATAGTCGGTCTCGTTTTCATTGTTGGAGGAGGCTGCTCCGAAACCGAGCGTGCAATTCTTGGTTATATCATAAATTCGTGCTTCCTTTATATACACATATATGTTTTCGCGTAAGCCGCTGCCATCAAAATCTATTGTAATTTTTGATGCACACCGACGAAGCCATGCACGCAGTTTGATGCCGGGACGGTTTATTTGTACCTTTTGGAAGGAAGAGGAACTCCTTGGAGGGTCTGCATTTTCCGATGCAAAATATCCGAGCATCTCTCCATTATTGGCGATGTCGGAACTGTCCCATTCCATTTTCATGCCTCGCAATCCATCAAGAGTATTGCAATCGGTTTTGTTATTCTGAAGGAATTCCATTGTGCCACCCTTGATATTGGCTACAGCTACGATATAGTATTCTCCAAATGGAAGGGTGAGACTGATGCCGTTGACGGATTTTGTCGTTGTTTCGGCAGATGCGCCGTTGCTGGCATTTGTGTCATCTCTTTCTACATCAGCAACTGTATAATCATTTAAATTTATCTCGTTTATGTATTCCTTTCCATCTCTGTCTTTAAGCAGAATACCATCCTTGTCATAGACGAGGATACAGAGGTCGTTAAGTTTGTCAAGAATTTTTCCATCAGTTCCTGAGGCACGGGTGAGGTCTCCTTCCGAAAATGGGGAGAAAGAGGCTTCAAGCGAGACAGTTGTTTCACCATCACGGAAGTTGTCTGAAAATCCGAGTCCGTCATCCACACATCCGTGAAATACAATTGTCATGAATACGAGAAGCAATGGATATGTATGTTTTATATATCGTGTCATATTAAAGATTTATAATCTTTTTTGATTCTTATTATTCAGAGGGTTGGGTTGTGTCTTTCTCTATAAATTTACTTACAGAGTCTATCCCGGAACAGTTTTTGCCTGTATGGTCAGCTTTCTGATAAGTGAGGACAATCACATCCTGACCTATGAGACGTTTATCTTCTGTAGTAGGCTCTTTGCCTAATTCCTTTCTGATCTGTTCTTCTGTTATTTTTTTTATTTCTTTCCGTGATTTCTCATACCAGAATGTTTTGGATTCCTCATCCCATGATTCTACCAAAAGTCGATTGGTGTTGTCGCCTTGTTTGAAAATCATTCTTCCTTCCGGATCTATTACAACAGAGGAGTGGTCATGATTGTGTTGCAGACGACGGTCATTATACTTGTCTTTATGATATGTGATGGATGTCAGACCGGAATAATCGGTCACTTCCCTTGTGCTGCAGTTTTCAGAATTGTCATCCTTTTCTGCATAATTTGTCAGAATTTTGCATCCTTGTGCATCCTTTAGCCATATCTCCGCATTTTTAATGTCGCCGTCATTGCCTAATACGATTGCATAATAGTCATTTTTTTCAGTTTTCAGTTTGTTGCCATCCTTGTCTTTCGGCCATTCCTTATCTTTCATATAATCAAGGAAAAAGTCAGGAAGATTACCTTCGTTGTTGGGATATAGTTCTTTATCCGGGAGGACCATGAGGTCGCCGCGTTCGTCGCGCATCAGTCCGAGGTCATAACTGAGCGACACTGAGGCGTAGGGCTGCACATCTACCCGGCAGTCCATTGAAGCCGTCATGCCGGTGATGGTGAAGCGGTAGATGTTGTTGCGCTCTATGTTGTAGCGGCCGGGTTTATCTTTTTCTGCCTGAGCATCGTTTTTATTTGCCGCTTCTGATCCGTTGGTGGAGAAGTAGATGTTGCGCTCTTTCTGTGCCATTTCCCATTCTTGCTCTCCATCTTGGGAAAAACCTTCCGGTTTCTTTAACTTCACAGAGATGAAAGTGACATCATATTCTGATATATTATTTTGCTCATCACTGATATTCCGGTATTCCGGCACGTAGGCAATCCAGCGTTTCGTGTATTTGCCATCTGTCCCTTTGGTTCTTCTCATAGGAATGGAGATATAGTCATAGTCGTCTTTCCTGTCGGGAAGGTGCAATTTGTGGATAAAATCTTTATCCCAGTCATAATCATGAAAATAGTCGGAGTGCTGCAACGCATCCGGTGCGCAGAAGCCTTTGTAATTGACCTTATCAATTATGACGGTATCGAAGTCGGCAACCGGATTGTCAAGTATTACCTCCACCTTCGCCATAGCACGCAGGAGAGGTAGGGGTGTGGGTTTGGTTGCGTTGTTCTTGCTCAGGTCAATGCGGATATTGCCGTGTATCTTGCCATCCTTTATGTCGGAGGGATCCACATAATCGGTCAGGTCATAGCTCCTGACACCATAGAATGGCATCAGTTGTTTATGTTCTATACTTAGCCATGTGCCGTCGTCAAGAGAGGTGATTTTGTCGAACTGTGCATAGGCATGATTGCAGATGTCGGAGATGGTGGTCTTCTCTTTCACGAGCTGATATTCTCCGGTGGTGACTTCCGCAGCTACTTCCGGATATTTAGGCCAGTTGGCGAGCACAACTATCTTGAATTTCAGCGGAAGACCTGCGGGTGCCTCGCCGAGCAGTGAGTAGGTGTAATTTATGGCAGAACCATTGCTCTCCGTTGATGAGAACAAGGGGCGGGTCATCGGTTTGAATGTGGCTATGTATGTGTTGTCCTTATCCTGCTCGCCTGTCTTGTCAGCTGTGAAGAAATATATCCGGTAGTTGTCATTCGGGATGTCGATATAATTCTCCAGCCCCTCGCCTGACTGGAATGTACCGGCATCTGTGCCGTCTGCGGCACGGGAGGCACCCTCCAGCCCTATAGTTATGCTAAGTGTAGGCATGACGTCATGCTCCGGTTCCGGATTGTCAAACCGGTCGGAGGCACATCCCGCCATCATCAAGGCAGCTACAGGTAATATAAATTTTCTCGGATTCATTTCATTGATGATTCATTAATTCAGGTCGGTGGGGTTGAGCACCACGCGCCATGAGTTGATGATGATTGTTGTTGCGAGCCAGCGGTTGTTCTCGTCGAGGAAGAATGTCATGTTGTATTCATCCTGACGGTCGAGATATTCCTGGTCGCTCATCTCACGGTTGTAGTTACCTTTCACGAGCAGGGCGTAGTCGATTATGGGGATACGAGCCACGAGATTGTCCTCACCCGCTTTGGGGTGGGTCTTGCGGATTACGAGCACCGGCTTCGCATCCTTCGTCCAGTCGCGCTGCATGAGCCGGCTCACGGTCAACTCCGCCACAGCCACCTTCACGTCGGTAATGGCGCGTGAGCCGTCGCCGTTCTCCGGGAGGTCTACACCGGCGGAGCCGGAATACTTGCTCCATGCGTGATAAGTGATCTTCTCATCCTGCCGCATTGAGTTGTCGTGGTTCAGCCAGCCGTTGTTGTCCTCGATTTTGAAGGAGAAGTCGTCGGCATCAATATCCTCACCGGAGAGGTGCTGGAGCACGATGCGGAATACGTTGGTATCCTTCATAAGGGGCATTATATAGGTGTAGTCGCCGCCGTCGGGGTTCTCCGGGAGCGAGACTTCGAGGGTACCGTGGAAGAGATGATGTAGGTCATCTGTGGATACGGCACCATCCTCGGGATGGGATGTGCGGTTTAGGCGGCAGTGGAGCAGTTCGGGTGTCTCTCCGTTGGAGATCTCCGGTACGGTGAACGACTCGCCGTTGTCGAGACCGCACCAAGCCATGAGGCTGTAGTCGCCGGCTTCGAGAGGGAGTATTATCTCATATCCCTCCTGTGCGAGATGGTCGCCGCTGTCGGTGGTCTGCCAAACGAGTTTCCCCTCGTCGGAGAATACGTATAGATGCACTGACTTCACCTCATGCGGGAATGCATCGGCGAATTTCATGTTCATGTCATAACGGAAACGGAGATGGTATCTGACTTCGCAGTCCCCCTCCTCGTCATATATGGCATTGTGGCATGATGCGAGGGTCATGCTTGCCACGATGAAGGTGGCAGCCGCCATGAAACGTTTGATGTAGGTTCTTATGTTCATCTTGCTGTATCTTTTTCCTGTTGTTTTTCTTTCCCCGGCTTTTGGCGGGGTGATTCAGTGAGGGGAGGGGATATATGGTGAGGCGGGAGAGCCGCCGTTGATTTCAGATTTGGGGACCGTAAGGCTATTCTTACAGGCTGGATTTAGAATCGAACCTTTGGTCCGATCACTCAACACAAAAAGCATTTGTATCGGCTGTATCGGTTGTATCGGTTGAAACAGTTGAAACAGCTGTTGCGGTTGTAGTTTTTAAAGAGCGGGTCGCTCTATAGTTGTGTGGGAGAGGGGAGGTAAGCCGGCGGGGACAGGCGGAGCGAGTCTCCGCCGGCGGTAGTTGATCACACGTCAGTTGTCAAAGACAACCGGACATCAGTTTTCAGAGTACAATTACCAGTCAAGACTTACATTCTGATTGACGATACGCCATGAGAGGATATTTACTTGGGTCGCGAGGAAGAAAGATGTGGGAGTTGGCTTCTGAGGAATAATTATCTCTTGACTGCCATCGGATGGATTAAGCACTGGAGTGCCAAGTCCGGAGATGTCTTTGATGATAACCTCATATAGATGATTGCGGACTACACCGAATTCACCGGTTTTCTCATTGAGCCCAAGATGTTTGATATCCGTGTAATAGTATGTCTTGCCACCTTCCCAAACTTCGCCTGCGATTACGTTTGAAAGGAATATCTTATTTATCTCTTCAATGTCCTTTTCCAATTTAACTTTTTCGGTGTCCCCTTCTGCAAAATTACCAATACGATTACCGTTTACGTCTTTGAAAAAGGCATGTTCATAATTTTCAGGAAATACTAAATTTTTGTTTTCTGGGACGTCTGATATTTTTTTCAAGCTAAGATAGCTGATATACCGTTTGTCATTTTCTTCCTTGTCGTCCCATAGTTTGGATTCTGTACCGGTTATTAATGTGACCATATTTTCAGGAAGAGAGATGTATGAATAATATATATGCTCTTTCCCGTCTGAGTCGGTTTCTCGCTTTTCTACCTTACGAATAAATATTTCATTTTTTACTTGGTTAAGCATTACAGGGATAAGTTGGCTGGTGGTATATTTTGACGCACCCCATACTGCCAAATCAAGAGGCGTAGCGGTCTTGTCATCGGAGAGGGTGACAAGTCTTGCTTTGATAAATACTTGAGTCCTATTTGTGATTTCGCTATTGGGATTGTATGTAGACTTTGTGCCATCATCGTTATTGGCGGCATTCTCGAGGCAATAGAACCAATCGGTGCCGATATTTCCTTCGGTAGCTACGTAAGGGAAATGATGAAGTGTTCCATTTGTTACGGAGGAGGGATTTTGTGCCCAGTAAGAACGGTTATAAGAAGATGCATTCCAACCTTTGCCGTCTGAACCCCAACCTTCGAGTTTCCAATCATCTATTTTCTTGAACAGATATGATTCAGGAGCTGTACCTGTCAATCCCCAGTTCTCAAAGATAGTATAAATCTGCTTGTCCTCAAATTTTATTTCGTTACCATCCTTGTCTTTAAGAGGAATTGCAGTGCAGTTATCTTTATCGTCAAAGGTGACACCGGTTACAGGAATTATACTTTCCCAATCAGTTTTGAGTCTGACTTTTGCCACAACCCTCTCAACATACATTTTGACTGCATCAGCTTTGGCTTTTTCTTCAGTTTCATGTACGTGTTTTGCAATATCTTTTACTTCAAGAGTTGGTGCTTTTTTAGTGACCTGATTTTCGTCCGTTTCCTCTGCTACAAAACTTGAACTTGTCATTACAAGATAAGGAAGTACTGATTTCTCGTTGTATGGAGCAGGGATATTCTCAAATTTTTGTTTTTTTGTTTCCGTTACTTTTGTACCATTCTCCGTTTCTTTGATTATATCATAGGTATAAGTCTTTTCTGTGGTCAGATTTTTTGCGTAATCACTAATTATACCTTTTAAGTCGGCAAGATTTTTATTAGCCAATGTAGTGAAAACCTCGTCATAGTTGAGAATTGCAACCATGGAGTAAAGGTCTTTGATATTGTCTTTGTTTCCATTGCCATTACTCAATACTATCGTGGCATTAAGTAATTTCTCAACATTATCATTCACAATCGGATTCCCGTCTTTGTCAGTCGGCGGATTGCCAGGAATATCTTCTTTGCCAGTATTATCTTCTTCGTCTTTCCCTTCACATACAAAGTAGTTTTTATTGCCATTTATAACATTAATGGCTTCACCATCTTTGTTAAAGAAGAAGAAAACAATATTTTTTACTTTATTCTCTTCTGCAATACCATTTTCAAAATCTCCATCGGCTCTTGTCCCGGAGTTGGCGTTACGTATGGAAACGGTCATGAAGCGAGATTCCCCGTTGTCATTGTTTACGGGTTTGTCGGGTATCACCTCCTCAGAGGAGCAGGCGGTGAGGGCGAGTGCGCCCATTATACCCATGAATAATTTTTTCATTTTCATGTTGTTTGTGTTATTTGTTATTTTTATTTATTATTCTCTTTCGTTTATTTTAATTCTATCTTTGTTACCTTTTGTTGTTTGTTGGCGCGTATGCGTGCGATCTCATCGAGGGTGGCACGGGAAGCGGGTATGGAGGAGGCGTCCTGCATCAGCTGCTCGGCACGGTCGTAGTCTCCCTGTATGAAGGCGAGAGATCCGCGTGCGTAGATGGCTTCGGGTGAGTTGCCTGCGCGGCTGAGATACTGTTCCGCAGTGGTGTAGTCCCCGCGTTGGAGTGCGGCATTGGCGGCGTTGATGTTGGCGGTCTCGTTGTCAGGGTACATCCTTACGGCTGTCTCAAACACCTCGTTGAACTCGTCGCTGCCGGGCTGGCAGGCGTTGCCGAGGAGAAGGAACTCGCGGAGCGTCAGCCTGCTGGGCTTGGTGCGCATCGTCTCTCGTATCTTATTGATGTCGTCGGTGCGGTTTATCTCGTATGTCACGCGGTATTCCGTGTGGCGGAGTGCCGGATAGTAGGTCTGGAGCATGAAGCGGTATTCCTCCGGATATCTTTTCTTGATGAGAGCCTCCTTGGGGTCGGGTTCCATGTCGGAGTCTATGAGCGCGAGTATCTCGCTCTTGTGGTCAATGTTTGATCTCTCCACGAATCGTCGGAGTCCCTCCCAGTCCTCCGGCTCATAGTCGGTGGATATTATGTCGCCCTTGAAATTGTAGAGCTGGTTGAGATACTTCTTCAGAGCGGCGGTACGTCCGATCGCGAGGTCTGTATTGTGAGAATAGGGGCTCTCCGGTGAAGCGAAGCCCTTCAGCCACACTCCTGTGATTGTCACGTCCTTGTCGTTGAGCACGGTGTCGATAGACGACTGTATCTTCAGCAACTCCTGCGGGTTGCGGCGGTAGTTGGGCTCGATGTTGGTCTTGTCGACGATGAAGTCGATGTATGCTGCGCCCTCGAGGGTCTCCACCACCGGACCGGTGTCCTTCGCCTCGAAATATATGATCTCCGGGATACCGGGCATCGGCTGGAAGTATGTGGTCACGGGATCGACACGTTCCTCTATCAGGCAGTCGGCACATCCGTATAGACGGCGGCGCAGCACGAGCTGCGAGTTTGCCATCCAGTCCTGATAGGGGGTGAGTGTGTGATATGGCAGGTCGGCGGGACGGTTTCCGGATCTGATTATCTCCTCCACTCCACGGCTGAGGGGCTGGCGGTCATGGCGCAGGTACTGGAGGTAACGCTGACGTCCGTAGACGCCGACGGAGGGTAGGAAGATGGTATCCCCCTGCTCTGAGAGTATCATGGGGGTAAGGATTTGGGCGCGTGCGCTCTGCACGTCGGTGGGTGTCAGGTCGAGTTTCATGTCAACGGCGATGTAGTCGCCGTGACGGTCGAAGGATATGCTGTCGACTCCGACAGGCGATATCCCCTTCGCGGAAGCCGTGCAGATGCATGCCGCCGCAGATAGTGTTATGATGGCCTTGTTCATTTCTGTCAGTGATTGGGATGGTTGCGAGGTTATCAGACGTTTTCAATCAGAAAAGGTATACGAGGTTGATTGCAGCCTTAGTCACGCCGAAATAATTGTGGGGCTTGTTCTCCTCGATCTTCTTTCCGCATCCGGAGCAACGGAAGCGGTCGAAACGGGTGTAGGTCCAACCTATTCCGATCTCCCCCTCTATGTTCCAGTGTTCGGCTATTGCCCATGCATATCCGTAGGCGACACCGAGACCTCCGAACCATCCCTGGTAGCGGGTATCCTTAAGTTTCTTGAAGTCTGTTCCCAGGAAAGAGAAAGGGATGTCGATACCGCCGACGTTATACTGTCCGCCGAGCAGGTGCGCACCGACGAAGTGTCCGGCGAATCGGTCGCAGAACCAGTATCTGATTTCCGGCTGCACGACCCAATGCTTCCACTTGCGGTCGTGTGAGAGGTTCCAGGTGTTGAATTGTCCGGATACGTCAATTGTCCAGCGTGGCGCGAGTGCCACTTCTGCCGCAAGGTTAGGGTTTAAGAAGGCATCGCTAAGGAGGTTTGTCTTCAGGGCTACCTCTTGTGCCTTTGCTCCGCATATCCCGCAACAGAGGAATAATAGGAATGTTAAAAATTTGAATTTCATCGGGGATGGTTATTTGTCAGAAAAGTGTCGACAATATGTATCGTAGAAATCGTCAATATAGTGAGCCGACATTGGATGCCGGGAAGTGCTATGTGAGGATGGAGTATATATATGAAGTATCGGCTTGCGGTGTGTGAATCGCAAACAGATTGACGTTTAATTGATAACTGCTTGATTTATAACAAATTGATAGTCGGGGGGGGTAAAGCAGGATTTTCCCTCCGATCGCCGATTGATGGATGTCGGTTTGTGTGCTAAAAATGTCATAACTCCTTTTATCTGTATGGATGTAAGCAAGTGATATCTTATAATTTTACATTATTTAAGTTTCGCAAGTTTTTCAACTTGCTTTACTTAAATGGTTTAAGGTTTAATGTTTATGGTTTAAGATCATTAAATTTTGTATAATGAAAAGATTCGTAGATTTTCGAGAATCTTAAACCTTAAACTGTAAACTTTAAACCACTGAAGTGCAGCTTGCGAAACTTCAGTTACATTATAAGTTAATCTCAGAAGACTTGCAAGATGTGCAATAAATCCGGTGCAAAGGTAGTGATAATTTCGTTCCTGAGCAAATAAAATTATAAATTTATTTAAAATTTTTTAATCTTTGCCATAGAAGTCACTTAAATGGTTTATGGTTTAAGGTTTATGGTTTAGGGTTTAGGGTTTATGGTTTAAGGTTTAAGGTTTATGGTTTAAGGTTTAAGGTTTAGGGTTTATGGTTTATGGTTTAAGGTTTAGGGTTTAAGGTTTAGGGTTTATGGTTTATGGTTTATGGTTTAGGGTTTATGATCATTAAATTTTGTATAATGAAAAGATTCGTGGATTTTCGAGAATCTTAAACCTTAAACTATAAACTTTAACCCACTGAAGTGCCGCTTGCGAAACTTCAGTAAGATTGTGGTGGGGTCAGAATGGGGAGATACGCCGGATGCCGACAGAGAGAGGAGGAGAGGAGTTGAGGTCGGAAAGGAGCAGATCGGCGCGTTGCCGCCATGTGGGTGCGGCTGCCGGAAGGGTTACGGATAACCAGCCGTGGAGCACACGGCAGATTATGTATTCCCTGGCAGTCTCCTGTATGCGAAGTATGGCGGCGGAGTGCAGTCGCTTGTCGGTGATGTGCAGCGTGGGATCGATGGCTGCGATGGGTTGTGCAACGGCTGCCAGACTGCCGGCGACCTCACTGAAGGCAAGGTCGATCAGGTTGTTCACCCGATGGATGTTCTCTCCTTCGCAGATGTCGAATGTCTGGTGGAGCCTGTGATCGGCTCCTTCTTCTGATGCTACATCGGCTGCTATGTATGCAATTTCTGCGATTGCAAGATGCAGCGATTTTCGTGGGAATAGGATTTTCATGATTTTTTTTTGATTATAAGTAGTCTTAGTGGTCCAAGAAGTCTTAGTGGTCTTGGGACTTCTTGGACCTCTTGGACTACTTGGACTTCTTGGGCTTCTTGGACTTCTTGGACCTCTTGGACTTCTTGGACTACTTGGGCTCTGCGATGATTCTCACGGGGCGGAGTCGCTTGTTGATTGCTTCGGAGATCACTTTCAGGCAGACGTCGGCAAGAGCGGTGTATTGCTGGCTGTCGGGCTTGTTGGTTATCGCAAACCATTCTGCCACGGTTGTGCTGACGATGTACTGGTGGGCTGCCGAGGCGATCGTGTCGGTGGTGGCGTTGTTGTAGTTGGAGGGCATCTGGAGGGCTATCGCCAGGGTGCTGTCGCGGGTCAGTAGCTCATTGTTGCCGGAGAGCACGTTGTTGTCGATATATTCGCCCAGTTTTGTCTTCAGGGTGTTGAATGCTATCGAGACGCTGCGCAGGATCTGGTTTGCGCTTTCTTCGTCGTCGTTCGCCTGCATGTTGGCGACTTGCTCATGATTTGTGCCGTCGTGGCGGCTTCGACCTGTAAGATAGGTCTTGTTCTGGATGTCGTATATGATCTCGTTGAGATCGAGTGTGATGCTGATTGTCTTCATGATTTTCTTAATCTAATGGGTGGACGGTGATAAAGTAGCTTGGCTGTCACTTCCGATATGTGGCGCATGGCGTCGGCTTCGTAGCCGGCGGCGCGTTGCTGCCACGTGATGCCAAACCATCGGGCTGCCATGACTGATATTATATAGGAGAAGATATCGGTCTGTATGGAGGCGATGAGGGAATCGTCGGAGGAGGTGCCTGCCGCGAGGGTCAGGCATATATCCTCTTCAGAAACGTCGAATGTGACCAAGAAACGGCGCAGCCGTTCGAGAAGTCGGGAGAGGGCGATGTCGCGGTAGCGCGACAGTAGCGGAAGGTCTGCCTCTACGGTCGCCACGCGATCAAGGCAGTCGTTGCTATCCTGCTCGTTTTTGATACCGGCATACGCCGTTATCTTCTGCAACTCGCGGAAAAGATCCGCGCTGCGGATGGAAATTTTAATTGTTTTCATAATTTTGCTTGCGGTAGATTGAAATTATTTATAACTTTGCTATAATTTTGTAGTAGACTTCCACTTTACCCCCTGAATGTGGGAGCTGAAGATTCATATTAAACCTCCCCATCAGGGGGCGGGGGATAACGTTATTATGACAGTAAAAGATCGTCTGCTGAGTTTTCTTCGGGCTGAGGGCATCAACAACAGTGAGTTTGCCCGAAGGATGGGTGTGTCGGTGGCATATCTTGGCGCGATGCGCAAGTCTATGCCGGAGGAGAAGGTGGCGAAACTCATGCAGGAGTTTCCGAAACTAAACCGCGACTGGCTGCTTTACGGTGAGGGGGAGATGCTTCTTCCCCATGATAATGCTCCGAAGGTGGCTACGGTTGAGAGACCCGGCATGGAGGATTATATGGTGCCGTTGCTGCCGGTGGAGGCGTTTGCCGGTAATCTGCAGGTGTGGTCGGAGGGGATATTGCCTGATGAATGTCGGCGAGTGCTCGCGCCTCTGAAGGGGGCGGAGATGGCGATACAGGTGACGGGCGACAGCATGGAGCCTAACATACCCAACGGTGCGATGCTCTTCATAAAGCGTATCAACGACAGGGCATTCATCCCATGGGGACATCCGATGGTTATTGATACGGAGAACGGTGTGTTGGTTAAGGTGGTGCAACCCTCGGCAGAAGGTTCGTCCTACATTGAGGCACAGAGTTATAATGATAAGTATGCACCGATACAGATTCCGAAGGATTGTCTTTACGGTCTTTACCGGGTCATGGCGGTGCTCACCACGATGTGCACTCTCTGATTCTTTCGGCTATCAGGCGTAGCGTGCGGTGATAAGCGGCGGGTGGGATATCTATCTCGCCCGCTTTTATTTTCGGGGCTGGCATATACCATCCCTCTGTCATCCGGTCGTCGGCGGAAGCGGGAAGCATCCGCAGTGCGCGGTGTCCGTTTTCATCAAGACCCTCGATTATGATGGGACGGAGAGGCGTGGCGTAGATTCCCGACCACGGGGCGCGTATGTGGGTTGCCGAAGGATGATCTGCCGGGAGCGACGCTGTGACGTCGCGTTGCCATCCCGACAGGCGGAGTGAGAAAAGCATCAGAAAATCATCGGGTAGAGGCAGTAGTGCGGAGTTCCCGTCTATGGTCATACTGTCGTCGGGGAGCAGCCGCCAGCCTGTCAGCTGCATACGCGGGGTGGAGAGGATTGCCTCGGCGGCACACGATTCTATCTCAAGGAGGATATGCGCGGCAAGCGGCGACGTGACACCGGCGTTGCCGGGTGCCATCCCCTCGGGTGTTGTCCCGAGGAGAATGGCGGTGTCGGATATTATTCTGTCGGTGGTCATGATCGCGGTGCATGCTTGTCGTCGGAGAAGTCCTCTCTCAGAAGGATGATCCGTTTGTTCTTGTAATAACGGCAGTTCTCGATGATGTGCTGTAGGGCAGGGTTGGCTGTTGTGAGCCGGGCGGGCTGTATTCCGCCCGAACCCATCTTTCCGCCAGTGAATGTCAGAGTCACGAGCGCGTCCCCTACGGGAAGTGACAGGTGCCATTCAAGCATGCCACGCGCTCCGTATGTTTTTGTTGTCATGATTTTTTTTGTGATTTTTGGGGTTAAGGTCATTAAAGTCCTTAATGTCCTTAATGTCAATTTGTCAATTTGTCAGTAATGACAGTAATGTCAATAGGGTCAGATTATGCCGGATGCTTGTGTCCATGTGCCGTCGGGTCCCGTCTTCCAGATCTGTCCGGCGCGTGCGAGGGGTGAGATTTCGGGACAATCTTTCGTGAGGTAGTAGTTGGTGCCTTCCACTGCATCTTCGGGAGCATTCTCCGATTCCCAGAGTACGATGCGCGATGTGCCGGTAGTGGCAGTCTCTTTCTCGCCGTCAATCCATACGTGGCATGTGCCTTTGAGTGCTACGGCATCCCAGATTAGAAGCCCGTTGCGGGTGGCTTCCTCCCCCTCCACGCGGTCTTCGAAGGAGTGCTCTGCGGAGTAGACGTAATGCACAAGTCGGTTCTCACCTATCAATGCGCCGGAATTGCTCCATCCGAGACGGTCGAGGGTGGGCTCGCGCTTTATCTCTATGTCGCCGAAGACGGTATGGAAGTTGGTGACGGTCCAGCCTACGGAGTTTGTCTTCGTGGTGATGTGTATCTCCGGATGATTGGCATAGTTGATCTTCTGTATCGACTCCAGAAGGTTCTTTCCGGCGAGGAGTATTGCGCTTTTGGGGACATCCTCCCCCGTGAAGAACATTTTCGCGAGTGCGATGATCTTGTCGACGGTCCACTCGCCGCGCTCCTGTATCTCGCGCTTGAATTGCCAGCGCAGACCTTCGGTAGTGTAGACGTACTGCATACCCATCTTGGAAACGTTGATCTTGAACTTCCCGGCGCGCCCTGCCCAAAGGGTGCGGTTGCCTCTTACCTTGAAGTTGGCTATCGCCTGCTCAGCGATAACTGCCTTTGAGAAGGGGAGATGCTTGCGCTGGCTCTCGAAGTAGTCGCTGACCACCTGGTTCATGCCGCGCTTCTGAAGGAATATGCGCGACGGCTGGGGGAGGATGAGGTCGGGATCCACCTCTTTCTGGGTCTCATAGAGGGAGTTGGCGAGAATAACGATGGTCGTGCCTGCCGGGATTATTGGTATTGTGCCGAACTCATCCTCCGGAGTAGTTTTCTCCCCGTTGACGGCACGCACCACAGGATTTGTTGATGCCGGATCTTGTCCGGTGACGAACAGCATGAGGTCTTTTCCGGGAGTCTTCTCCTTGCCGTCGGCGTCATATCCGTCGATGCCTTTCACGAGGAGAGTGGTAAAGGGACGGATCACGTTGCCGTCGTTCTCTTCCAGGCTGAGCACGCAGTAAACTTTCCTGCCGCCTCCGCAGCTATCCGTAGTCACTACTGTTGAGCGTGCCTCGTCGATCATGTAATGGTCCACCTCCGGACTGTTGACGTTTACGCGCTTTGCACGTAGCATGAGGTTCATGAGGGGAGTGTCCTCACTGTTGAAGCGGAAAAGCTCATCGTCAACGGCTGCTCCAAGGAATGAGCCGGAACCAATGCCTCCGGTGGCTGCTGCTGCGTTGCTTACTGTGGTGGCGTGTCCGGGAAGCTGGGTCGATGCTCCGGATGTGCCGGGTTTCAGGGTCGGGGTCTTGATTCCCTCTACGTTGATTGTTTCGTTTGTTGCCATGTTTTTTGTTTTTTTTGTGGGTTAAAGTCATTAAGGTCATTAAGGTCATTAAGGTCAATTTGTCGAGTTGTCAAATTGTCAATTTGTCAGTAATGTCATTATTGTCGGATTGTCAATATTGTCGGGATTGTCCTTGCGTCAGAGTAGAGGGGTGTCGGTGCCGGCGTCTTTGGCTATTGAGAAGATGCTTGTGGTGGCGGTGGCTGATGTGGTGCCTCGCGTCAGGTGGGGTGGACGGGAGTCTTGTGCGGGGAAGTGTTCCTCTATTATGCGGGCATTTCTGCCGTCGAGTTCACCTTGACGGTATGCCTCCTCTCTCATGCGTTCGAAACTGAATATCTTCAGCAAGGCTTCCAGAACGTTCTCGCTCACTTTCCCTTTCAGCGTGCCGATTGCCATTTCCGCGAGAAGGGTGAGGAGTGCACGTATCATTGTGGCGGCGAGGTCATGTTTCTCTGCAAACCGTCGAATCTCCTGAAGGGATGCTACGATATTCCTCTTCAAGGCGTAGGGACAGCATTCCTTTTTCTCCTTATTGTCATTATTGTCATTATTGTCATTAATGACAGTATTGTCAGGATCGTCCTTGTTGGCTGGATTTCCGGCGGCGCGATTGATGAGCGTCGTCACGGTCTCCGGGGGCGGGATGGAGGGGAGTGGTGTCTTCTCGATCTCGTGAAGGTGGAGGATGTCGCGGATCCATGCCAGAATCCCTTTTCTGTCGGGAATCTCTTTCCTTTCGGAATTCCCGTTGCTGTCGGGAATCTTTTTTGTGTCGTTGTCTTTCTGTGTCATAACCATTTAGTTTTGGTGGTTTCGATTTTGATAGTGCAAAGTTATAAATTGTTTAAGCAATGCTATTGTTATTTTAAAACTTTTGCTTAAATTTGCTGTCGGGGATAATTCCTATATTTACGGGATTAGAACCTTAAAATATTAAAAATCAAAGTTATGAAAAAGAAAAATTCAACAGCAGAATTTGGTAAGGAGAGGAACGAATTTCTCATCCGTGCTTTCAGGGAGTCGATTGCGGCACAATCGCGCATCTCAATCAACAATGCGTTCAAACAGGCGGCAGAGGTGCCTGCTCCACGTTTCTGGGTGAGTGAGGCTCGGGCTGCCGTAGTGCTCGGAAAGATGGCGGCGGGGGAGGATCCTACCGAGTCGATGTTTCCGGAGAAACGGGATATGTATCGCGAGATGTTTGCCCGTTTCTTGGAGTTGCGTGAGCAGTATCCCGATACGTCGGTAAATGAACTTGTGTTTCGAGTGGTGAATGATGAGGCACCGCGTTCATATCTGTCGTGGCATCGCGCACGCGTGATCATATTCTCTGAAATGAGTCGTCTGAAAAGGGAAAGGAGGAAGAGATGGTCGGAGTGATGGAATTACTTAGAGAGAACAGGCGCAGGATGGAGGAGAGCACCGCACCATACGACCCCATTTCCGGACACGATGAACCGGGACGCTATTATTTCCCGGTGAAGGGGTTGGAATGTTGGTTGCCTCTGGAGATGAGGAGTGAAGAATTGGTGATTGAGCTAAGTCGCTTAGGGAGCCTTGATGAATATTTTGCGGAGATGGGAGGCGCGGGTAGCGACGAGATGCGGGAGAGGGTGATGGAGCAGTGGACCCGTCTGCGTTGCCGTCATGATTTCCCATTCTGGGCGGCTACCTTCGCCTATATAAAGAGGAAGGGTGGTGGCGACGATGTCCCCTTCATTCTCAATCGTCCGCAGCGGCGTCTTGTCGGGGTGTTGGAGGGGATGCGTCGCGCACAGCGTCCCATTCGCCTTATCCTGCTGAAGGCACGGCAGTGGGGAGGGAGCACGTGCGTGCAGCTATATATGGCATGGCTTCAGCTTGTGCATGAGAAGGGGTTGAACTCATTGATAGTGGCGCATCAGGGGACCGCCACCGATGAGATAATGGATATGTTTGACCGTATGCTCTCGCATTATCCTGCCAAATACCTTCATGAACAGGATGAGGATTACTCTGACGATGAGAAAAAATTGGTGCGGGCAGGTGGGTTCGGTTCAGCATTCCGTGTTGTGGCACGCAACTGCAAGGTGAAGGTCGGCACAGCCGAGCGTCCTAATTCCTGCCGTGGGGGCGACTACAACCTCGTACACTGTTCGGAGGTGGGCTTGTGGCCTTCGACGAAGCGTAAGACGCCGGAAGACTTGGCGCGAGCCGCCACTGCCGGAGTGCTATTGCGCCCTATGACAATGATTGTGTATGAATCGACGGCAAACGGCACCGGCAATTTCTTCCATACCGAATGGAATGCGGCGAAGAGTGGTGAGAGCCAGTTTGCACCGATGTTTGTGGCGTGGTATGAGATAGAGCAGAACTCACTCCCATTCTCATCGCCCGAAGAGGAGGAGAGGTTTGCGGCAGATCTTATCGCCGGACGTGAGGCGGAGCAGCCGTTGAGCAGTCGCCGTCAACCGGGGCAGTATCTATGGTGGCTCTGGGAGAAGGGTGCGACGCTTGAGGCGATACATTGGTACGTCAGCGAACGCGCAAAGTATTCCGACCACGGACAGATGGCGTCGGAATGTCCGTCGGACGACGTTGAGGCATTCGTGCATTCAGGTGCGCGGGTGTTCGACAAGTATAAGGTGGAGGCTTTGCGTGCGGGATGCTGTGCGCCGGCGATGCGCGGAGAGATAGATGGCGACAAACCGTCGGAGGAGGGTTCGTTGAAGAACGTGAGATTCAATGCCGATCCGCATGGTGCGTTGGCAATGTGGCGCGACAGGGAGATCACGACGATGGAGCGCGTGACCGACAGGTATCTGGTCGTGGTAGACATTGGCGGACGTTCGCTGACGGCTGACTGGTCGGTGATCGTGGTGTTTGACCGCGCACCGATGGCACATGGCGAAGGTCCGGAGGTAGTGGCGCAATGGCGGGGACATACCGACTTTGACCTCCTGGCATGGAATGCCGCCCGGATTGCAAAATATTATGACAATGCACTCCTTGTCATAGAGAGCAACACGCTTGAGACGCATGATCCCGACAGGAGTGGGGGTAGTGAGCAATCATCCTTCATCCTTAATCGGTTGCGTGATGCCTACGATAATCTCTATGCACGTAAGCGGAACGAGGATGAGATACGTCAGGGCGCACCGGTGAGATACGGTTTCCATACGAATGTCAACACCAAACCGATGGTAATATCGATGCTTGTGCAGGCGATACGCGAGGGGCAGTATGTGGAGCGCGACGAGGGTTGTCTTGCGGAATATATGGTATATGAGCAGCGGCAGAACGGAAGCTACGGTGCGCTGCCGGGACATCATGACGATATGCTGATGACGCGTGCCATAGGACTCCACATCTGTTATCAGGAGATGCCTACGCCGCGCATCGTCATGCGTACCTCCGGGGGCAATCCCTACTGCCCGCGTCCCGTCTCCGCCGCTGTCTTCTGACCCATAATCAAAACCACGGAGAACGCGGCTGTAATTTAAACCACTGATAGCGCGCTGTAATTTAAACCACGGAGAGCACAGAGAACACAGAGAATTTATTATATTAAGAATCAATTTTTAATAAAAATCTCCGCGCTCTCCGTGTTCTTCGTGGTTTATATTGTGAGTTTGGTGGTGATTTCGGAGATGAATGAGGCGAACGTGTCGAGCAGGTCACTGAGGGATATGAGCGCGTTCTGCGTCTGCTGGTTGTAGAGGGTGCCGCTTATGGAGTTGTTTGCGAGATTCCCTTGCAGAGCACCGTTGACCCCCGACACGTCTTCAAGCATCTTCAACTGGATATCGAGGAGTTCGCTGATTCCAATATTCGTAGCGTTGCCGCTCACTTGTTTGGGATCCGGATAACCGGGGCGTGGGCGATATACGATGACACCGTTGAAGCGGCTCCACTGGTCAACCACGTTCTGCATGTTCTCCGGGTCGACAGCACCCTCCGGCATAAGCAGCACACCCTTCGCCGAAGCCCGCATTATCCAGTCGTACATCGTGATAAGACGGTTTGTGTAACGTTGCTGGTCGATGATATCAGCCACGAAGCTATGTATCTCCCCATCGAGGAAGGGATAGCATTTGAATACGAAGGGGTGTCCGCCATCGGGTAGCGGACTGTCGCCCGACGATAGGATTCTCCCTTCCGAATCAATGAAATAGTATCGCCACACGTCGGCTATATGCCAGCTTGACGGGAGAGAGCGTATCTCGCGCGGGAGTTTAACCCCATCATCTGCTACTATTACAGAACCTTTACGGGAATCATGATACACGTGACGTCCCACGCGTTCATGCCGCCATATCTCCACCACTCGGATCGGTTCGCCGGAGTTGCAACGTGTGGCGATGCGTTCATAATCCTCCTGCGTCTGCACAAAGGCATCGCAATAATCGGGGAAGGAGAGATCGTGAAGCTGACCGACGAGATTAGCGTCACGTCCGCAGATGTCGCGTGCGCCCTTATCGAAAAAGAAGTCCTGTGGCGACACACTGTCGCATGCCACAGGCTTCCCATCCGAATGCCACACCTTATGCACCGCCATGCCGGATATCAGAAACTCCTCCATGGTGCGCGACAGAAGTTCATACATTCGGTTATGAGCGGCTATCTGCTGCAATGATTCGCTCCATCCCTCTATCTTCTCCGCAAGTTGACGTCGGAACACTCCCACCACATTACGCACGATACGGCGTATGAGATTATTCTTCAGGGGTAGACTACCCTCCGACACGATATAATCATACTCCGTCATCCGACGACCATTCACGGAGATGACGTCACACCATTGCCTGCCGAAAGTATAATTCTTATTACGAGTGCGTTCGCGGCGGAACTCCGACAGCGACTGCCAATTCTGCATCGCCTCCTCAAGAAGCGGTATGCCATAAAAAGAAAGTGCCATAGTTTTTTTCCTGCAAAACTACGGCACTTTCTATTGATTGCTGCTTTATTCTGAAACTGAGTAGGAGGCTTAGGAATCCTAAGACTTCTTGGACTTCTTGGACTTCTTGGACAGCTTGGACTTCTTGGACAGCTTGGACAGCTTGGACAGCTTGGACTTCTTGGACAGCTTGGGCTGCTTGGACTTCTTGGACTTCTTGGACTTCTAATCTGCTCAATCTTTAATTGTGATTGCTTGCTTGCTATAGTCCCAGGGGAGCCGCACGTAGAGGCTGCGTGATGCCTCGTCGTAGGCCCAGCCATATTGCCTGATTGCCATCACCGACATCTCCTCGTCGAGATTGGTGCCGTCGGAAAGGGTAACGCCCTTCGGTTTCTCCACACCGATTATGCGGAAGGTCATCATGCGTATTTCCGGCATATCGGCGTAGCTGCCTCCGTTTGTGCTCATATTGATTGTGAGCTTCCCGTCTGACGGGTCAGCGGAGAGATACGTGAGCTGATACTTGCCGTCGGAGAGCGACGTGGGGGAGAGACGGTTGTCGTCAAACATCGTATATTCCGATTTATCCTTTGATGGATAGTAGCTTATAGTGATAAACTGCGGGTCATACTGCATGACATTTTCTATCTCGGCATCATATAGAGGTATGAACGATCCGGCACGCACGAACATCGGCAATTCCTCAAGAGGAGCCTTAACCGTTGCTTCGCTGCCACCCTTATAGCGATTCTCCGGATGGTTATAGTCGATCCATTCTCCGGCAGGGAAGAGCACCTTACGTTCACGTGCGCCCTGCTCCATGACGGGAGCCACAAGCACCTCGTTGCCCCACATGTATTCATCTGTCAGCGACGCATACTTCTCACCGGGGTTCTCTCCGTTGAAGTTGAGCGGACGGGCAAGCGGACGACCGAAGGCAGAGTTCTCGTAGGCAAGCGTGTAGTTGTAGGGGAGCCACTGATAGCGCATCTTGACGAATCTCTTCAGAATCTCCTCGCTTCCCGGATAATGGTAAGGCTCAGGCTGCTGCTGGGCATGAGTGCGCATCACGGGAGTGAACGCGCCCATCTGCACCCAACGCACGTAAAGCTCCTCGTCGCGTGGATGCTCAGGATCTACGGCAAAGCCGCCGAGGTCAGAACTCATGTAGCCGAGTCCGGAGAGTCCGGAGTTGAGCATAAGGTTTACCTGTGGCTGAAGACCACCCCATGAGCGCGACACGTCGGTGGTCCATGGGAACACGCTGTAACGCTGAAGACCTGCTGTGCCGCCGCGCATCATGATGAGCGGACGCATCTCCGGGAAATCCTTTCGCAAGCCCTCATATATCAGGCGCGACCATTCATTACAGTAGGTGTTGTGGTATTGCGGTGCGGTCTCACCGTTGGCGTGCATGATGCTTCGCGGATGCACCTCAGGTTCGCCCAAGTCGCCCCACCATCCGGCGATACCCTCGGCAGTGAGTCCCTTCAGACGGTTCCAGAGCCATTCCCGCGTATCGGGATTGCTCACGTCAAACATTCCGGCGTCTCCCACCCATGTGGTGACGTCGTGTGTGCCGCCGGCAGAGTCGCGTGTCAGCATTTTCTTCTCTGCAAGGAGATTATAATTGTCGATTGCACCCTTTTTATTGATATACGGCTGATGGATAAGCACAAGGTTTACCCCCTGACGTTTCAGCGAATCGATCATGCTCTTATGGTCAGGCCATTGCTTCTTATCCCATTCAAGCCGCCCCATGTCGGTCTCCACACCATACCAGTAGAGGTCGAGCACCATGCCGTCTACAGGATAACCGCGGGTCTTTAGCGAGTCGATTGCTCCGAGAGCCTCACGCTGGTTGTGGTAGCCATATTTGGAGGTGATATATCCAAGGCTCCAGAAGGGTGGGAGGTCCTGACGTCCGGTCAGAAGCGTATAGCCCTCAGTGGTGCCCTCAAGAGAATGATTACCGTTGATGAAATAATAGGAGAGTGGAGCGGGTGTGTCGGAGGTATAAGAGATTGTGTCGCCGAGCACAAGAAGAGCCTCGTTGTAGTCATCGAACAGCACGCCATACCCCTTGTCGGAAGCGAAATATGGTGCCGTGATACCCATCTGCGAGATTCGCGGGTCGCCGGCTGTATAGCCATAATTCTGGCGGTTATACATCACGAGGGAATCCCCGTTTAAGCGGAGGGAATGTCCGCGTTCTCCGGCACCGTAAAGCTCACCCGGAGCTGTGCCATCGAAAGTTACTCTCTTCACATCTCCGGAATTGTCTACCCCCTCCGTCTCGGAGAGGAGCAGTTTGCCTTCTTTGTCAAGAAACGATACGCGCCCCGTCTGGCGGTCAACCTTTATCGTTGTGGTGACGCCGGCGAGAGTATAGTCCTCCTTGTCGGAAGATGCCTTTATCTTGGTGTCTGACGGAGAGAGTATAGCCGACTGCGACGGGCGATACGTCAGTTCGGCATCCGCAGGACGCGTGGTGATGCGGAAAATATCGTCAGAGAGAGGCGTGACCGACACGATGCCCTTGTCGGTGGTCAGTTCGAAAGTGCCGTCTTTTTCGTTGATCCCTTCATGGGAAGCGCAGGCTCCGAAAATCCCGAGCGCAGCTATCGGCAGAAAAAATTTGAAATTCATGGTCAATTCTATTTAGTTAAAGCAAATTAAGAGGATGACATTGCCGTCATTTCAGTCAATTCTGTCATTATCGTCATTATTGTCATTACCGTCAATAATGACAAATTGACAATAATGACGATAATGACAAATTGACAATAATGAAATTTCTTAGAGCTCAAGATCCCCGTCCACGATTACGTGCCAGGGAAGTCCGCTGTGGGCAAGTTTCTCCAGGAACGGATCCGGATCAAACTCCTCTACGTTATGCACACCCGGTTTCACCCATTTCCCCGTAAGGAACATGTAGGCTCCGACCATTGCCGGCACACCGGTAGTGTAGCTCACCGCTTGTGCACCTGTCTCCTTATAGGCTGCCTCATGCGAGCAGTTGTTGTAGATGTAATATGTGGATTCCTTACCCTCCTTGTCGAGTCCGGAGATACGGCAACCGATGGAGGTCTCGCCGGTGTAGTTCTCTCCGAGCGAACCGGGATCGGGAAGAACCGCCTTCAGGAACTGGATAGGCACGATCTCCTTACCCTCATACATCACGGGGTCGATACGTGCCATGCCTATATCCTGAATCACGCGGAGATGAGTGAGATATTCCTGTCCGAAAGTCATCCAGAAACGTGCGCGACGGATTGTCGGGAAATTGATCACGAGGCTCTCAAGCTCCTCATGATAGAGAAGATACGACTCGCGTTCGCCGATGTTGGGATAGTTGAGCGGGCGGTGCACCTCCAGATTTTCTGTCTCCACCCATTTGCCATCTTCCCAATATTTACCCTTCTGGGTGATCTCGCGGATATTGATTTCCGGATTGAAGTTTGTTGCGAACGCTTTTCCGTGGTTTCCGGCGTTGCAGTCAACAATGTCGAGATAGCGCATCTCTGAGAAATGATGCTTTGCGGCATACGCCACGAACACTGCCGACACACCCGGGTCGAACCCGCATCCGAGAATTGCGGTCAGACCTGCCTTCTCGAAACGCTCGCGGTAAGCCCACTGCCAGCTATATTCGAAATGAGCCTCATCCTCCGGCTCATAGTTGGCGGTGTCGAGATAGTTGACGCCACACTGAAGGCATGCCTCCATGATGGTCAGATCCTGATAGGGGAGAGCTACATTGATACAGATATCGGGCTTGTGACGGTTGAAAAGCTCACAGAGCTGCTCAACAGAGTTGGCATCCACTTGATCGGTGGTGATGTTGGGCGCACCGATACGTGCTGCAAGACGGTCGCATTTCTCTTTCGTGCGCGACGCTATGACGATTTCCGTGAAAACGTCAGGATTCTGGGCACATTTCGCTGCCACTACTGTGCCGACGCCTCCGGCGCCGATGATAACAACTTTTCCCATGATAGATATTATATATAAATATGATATGTTGCAATCTTGCCACCACGCATTGCAGCCGGAATCGCTTCAATACGCATATAGATTGCAAAGATAATGATTTTTGTCAATCTTTTTAAGAATCGATATGACAAAATATGTGAAAAAAGGTATAACCGTCGTCCCCACGACTGTGAAAACGACGGTTATACCTTTCCCCTTTGCCTGGCAGACGGTCAGATGAGCCCGTCTGTTGCCTTGTTAAGTTGCTTGATACGGTAGGAGATGGAGATACGGAACACTCCGAACGTTATCAGCGAAACGCCTAAGTAAAGCCATCCGGCTATCGCCATTGATACCGGCGACGAGATGAACATTATCGCGAAATAGATGGTGGCGACGAGCATGATGACGGAGAACACCGTCCACCAGAAGGAGTTGCCACTAAGCACAAACGTCTCGCATATCGCGTTTATTGCCACGCAGATAAGCCAGATGCCGAGCACGATGACAAACGTCAGCGCAAGCTCCTCCTCCGGAAGGGTGAGCATCCAGATACCCGCCACGAGGTCAAGAAGACCGAGAGCAAGCGACCATCCCCAGTTGGGTGCGATGCGATGGTTGAAGGCGGCAAACGCAAGGTTGAAGATACCGGCGATGCAGATGAGCGCGGCAAAGATATAGGCCATGACAGGCACCGACGTGACAGGTGAGCAGAGACACCAGATGCCGAGTCCTAAGGCGATGACGCCCGTCAGCATCGGTATCCACCAATAACGTGTGATTCCAAATTTAAGTGTTTCCATAGTTTCTTACTTTTGTGATTTTTATATTCAGTATTTAGTAATCTTCAAAAAATAACTTGTTAAAGTTATAAATGTAAATTTTTTCTTGTGGCAGCATCTTTCCGGTGCTTTCGGAGTAAGGAAGATGCGCCAAACTTTCACAACTTATTTTTTTACGATTACTTAATGATTTGTTATGAAATATTAACGCTTTAGCACTCCGAAAGTTGCTAAAGAATACTTCTTAATAATTATTTCAAGTTTTTTTTGTAATTTTGCAATGTGTCTTCCGTGTGGATGACGCTTCGCAAAATTTATATTATGGAATTGATATTCACTCTTCAGCAGCTGCCGGATGCAGCTCGCGACTTCATAAAGGCGATGGGCGACAATCGGCTGTTTGCCTTCAACGGCGACATGGGTGCCGGCAAGACCACGTTCATTACGGAGGTATGCCGTCAGCTTGGGGCTGCCGACGACTCCGGAAGCCCTACCTTCAGCATTGTGAATGAGTATCTCGCTTCTGACGGCAAACCGATATATCATTTTGACTTCTACCGTATTGATAGTCCGCAGGAGGCTCTTGACCTCGGTGCGGAGGATTATTTCTATTCCGGACATCTCTGCCTGATGGAATGGGCGGAACGTATTGGCAACCTGTTGCCGGAAGAGACCGTTGAGGTGAGCATATCGGAGCTTCCCGACGGTTCGCGTAAAATAGAATGGTGAGGATTGCCTATGATGACGCTACGGATTGAAGAGGCGGATTCGACAAATTCCTGGGTTAAGGAGCATGAGAGTGGGTTGCAGCCCACGTTTCTGCTCTTTGCCGACAGGCAGACAGCTGGAAGAGGTCAGCGTGGAAACTCATGGGAGTCGGAGCCATATATGAATCTGACTGCCTCCATTTGCCTGCGACCCGAAGGGATACTCCCTTCGGAGCAGTTCCTGATATCGGAGGCGGTGTCGATGGCTGTCGTCGACCTGCTTGCGGAGTTAGGGGTGGAGACAAAGGTGAAATGGCCAAACGATATCTATGCAGGCGACATGAAGATATGCGGCATATTGATAGAACATTCCATCATGCCTGACCGCATATTGCGAACAATTGCCGGGGTAGGGGTCAACGTCAACCAGACGCGTTTTGTCAGCGATGCCCCGAATCCTGTGTCGGTGAAGCAGCTGACCGGAGAGTCGCATGAGGTTAGCACTGTGGCGCGACGCCTTGCCGAACTTGTTGAGATGAGGATGGCGGGCATGTCTGCCGATAAGAGGGCTACGCATGAGGAATACATGAGCCGGCTATGGCGTGCCGACGGCACATTCCATCCATTCCTTGACTGCCGCACTAATGAGAAGATATCGGCGCGTATCGCCGATGTGGTCCCCGACGGTATGCTGACTTTGGAGACGGATGGTGGCGAAAGCCGACGGTATGCCTTCAAGGAGGTGAGCTTCATGCTTTAGATTACTACGTGAAACGTGGAATATGGAGAGAATTAACATTATTATTAACCGTTTAAATATTTGCCCTGCTATTGGTTGACCATGCTGAAGACTGCAGGGACCCTTATATGCAAAAGATATTAAATATCGCTGTGCGTTACTTGCTGCCGTTGGCGTTGACGGTGTTGCTCGTGACCTATATGTTCAAGAAAGTGAATTTCTCGGAGATGTGGGACCTTATAAAACATGGAGTTGACTATTGGTGGATTATCCTTGCAATGGTCATCAGCGTGTTCTCCCACGTGTTTCGTGCTGCACGCTGGCGTCTTCAGCTGGATGCCTTGGGTATACGTCCTCCGTTTATGGCACTATGTTGCAGCATATTCGGCTGCTATGCTCTCAATCTGGTGTTCCCAAGACTTGGGGAGGTGTGGCGATGCACCTATATTGCATCATCGGAAAAGGCTTCGTTCACCTCTGTGCTTGGGTCGATGATAGGCGACCGTCTTGCCGACACTCTCATGGTGCTTCTTCTTCTGCTGCTCTGTCTTGTGGTGGCAGCTCCGGCTTTGGAGGCATTCATGACGAAATATCCTGTCGGACGCGACTTGGTGGCGTTGATAGGCGAGTGGTGGTTTTGGGCTGCCATAGTGGGTGGCGTCATACTCGTGTGGGTGCTCCTGAGAGTGTTCCGCGACACTAAGGTAGTGGAGAAACTGAAGGGTATGGCTCTTAATATGTGGGAAGGCTTTTCAGTCGTTGCTCGTATGAAGGGACGCTGGCAGTTCCTTATCCTTACCCTTTGCATCTGGGGATGCTATTTCACCCAGCTTTACGTGGCGTTCTATGCTTTCGGATTTACCCGAGCACTATGTCATGAGCCGGGATTGGCAGCCGGACTCACACCATGCCTTGTAGCATTCGTACTCAGCTCGATAGGTATGGCGATACCATCCAACGGTGGACTTGGACCGTGGAATCTCGCAGTCATGTTCGGTCTCGCGATATACGGCATAAGCGATGCGGAAGGCACAGCCTTCTCCATGCTCCAATGGAGCGGTCAGACTGTCATGCTTATAATCCTTGGCATCTACACGATGGTCTATATCTCATTAAGGAAAAAAGAGACAAAATCAGCTGCACCCACTTCCCGTTCCTTCTAAGCAGTTGTCTGGAGTCCTGTGCCCTCTGAATTTCCAGTCGTCTGGAGTTCTGTGCCCAGCGCCCATGGGCGAGGGATCCTGTCCGGTCTCTCAGATCAACCAGAATAATACAGATAACAATAAAATCATAAACAATAAAAAACACAACCCCAATGCTATTAACTCCAAAAGACGAAAAAGAGGATAATGATTTTTTCGAAAGTGATGAAGAAATCCCTGAGGTGCGTGTGAAGCGCCCCAAGAAACCGTCATATCGTCCGGACGATCCAAATTATTGGGATCAGGAAGAATCGGAATGGGAGCATCTGAAGCCGCGTCCACGCCTTGCTATGTGGCTATGGATAGGTGGTGTCGTGGTGCTGATCGCCCTTATAATAGGCTGCTGGTTCAGATACTTCTCCCCATACGTGGATGATGCCATTCAATTCGGATACGTGGAGAATATAGAGCGTCGGGGCACAGTGTTCAAGACGTTTGAAGGTGTGCTGATACCATATAAGGAGCTTATGGACACCACGCGGATATATAGCCGAGACTTCATATTCACGGCAGTGGATGAGAAGGTGGCGACACGATTGAAGCGGGCGCAGATCAGTGCGGAGCCTGTACGTGTAGGATACCGGAAATATCATGCCACTCTACCGTGGAGAGGAGCCTCGAAGATTGTAGTGACCTCTGTAGACAGCGTGAATCCCGACAAGATACTCCCTCCCGAATTTGCCCCGCACAGATAGCATGCGCAATTCTTTTGCAGACTACAATCAATGAAGATCTCAAAGCGAAACGCAATTTTCGTCAGGACAAAAAACTTTTCATCAAAAAAATTTTGATGACTGAAAAATAATAACTAACTTTGCAGTCCGAAGAGAGAATGTGGATCATTCTTGAGGCAGGTCTGGTAGCTCAGCTGGATAGAGCAACAGCCTTCTAAGCTGTGGGTCTTGGGTTCGAATCCCAACCGGATCACATTGAAACCTGCGAAGGCGAGAGTCAAACCGACTCCCGCCTTTTTCGTTATAACAATAAAAATCTCTCTTGATATGACACAATTAGTATTAAACATTGAAGACCCCAAAGCTGCTGCTGCCCTGAAAAAAATAATAAGTATGATGAATGGCATATCAATCTCCAAGCCAAAACGGAAAACAAGCTACGAGCGTGCTTGCGAAGACATTGATGCTGGCCGTATCACCTATTGTGAAAGTGTTGAGGATATGTTTGATAAATTAAACAGCTGATAATGTATCAAGTAGCATTCGCAAATAGCTTCAAAAAGGCATATAAAAAATGTGTCAAGAGGGGCTTACCTGTTGAAGATCTTCAGGCGACTATCACATTGCTTGTTCAAAACGGATCGCTTCCTCCGGAATATAAACCTCATAAATTGCAAGGTAAAAGGAAAGGGCAATGGGAATGCCATATAGGAGGTATAGGAAGTGATTGGTTGTTGGTTTGGGAGCAACATGATGATACATTATTAATGATTATGGTAGACACCGGCACGCATGCAGATATCTTTGGTTAGAATAAAAACTCTGCTGATATGTCAGAAGAATAATTCAACTATAAATGAGAAATAGGCTGTCTGACCCGGTTTGTCAGACAGCCTATTATGTGTAGTGTGCCACTTGCTTGTCGGTTGACGCGATGGCGTCAGCGGCGGATGGCATTGTAGAGCCCTTCGAGCACACGTCGGAGCGGCTCTGCATCCGGGAAAGTCTTCTCATGGGCTCCTGAATAGAAGATGCCCATCGACATCGTGTGAAACAGGAGTGCCGTCTCCTTCGGGTCTATGTCTGCACGGAGCTCACCGGATGCTATGGAATTGCGTATGACCTCTTCCCATACCTTCTTCTCCTCTTCAAGAGCAAGCAATTCCCGCTCCTTAAACTCAGGGATAAATTGCATTGCGTTGTGATCGATGTTGAGATTCGCTTCTGCTACGTTCGGTATCTGATAAGCTTTCATCCTGCGGATGTTGGCATCATAGAAATTGACAGCCGCATTATAGAAAATCTTTAGGGAAGTGCGCAATTCTGAGGGAAGTGCCGAGACGTAGGAGGCTCCATAGAAGAACTCATCCAGTACTGCACTGAAAATTCCCTCTTTATTCTTGAAATAATATACCATTGACCCACGGCTGATGCCGGTGGCCTCCTCAAGTAATGAATATGATACGTCAGGATAAGAGTATGTGGCAAATAGCTTAAATGCCACTTCAAGTATTTTCCGACGTGATTTGATGCCTTTTTCCATGATAATGTTGTTAGAGATATGGGAGTGTGATTTTTTATTGATATATGAGGAGAAAGATAAATCGTCTTGCTTGTTGGCAAGACATTGACCGCTTATTCAAAAAGCAGATTATGTCGACTGTGCCTTAATATGATCTTCTGCGTCCCTTGTCGTTGGGATCAAACGGGTTACGGGTCGGGTCAAAATAATCCTCATCCTCTTCTTCTTCGTTATTCTTTTCATTCTTCTTATTGCGGTTGCGTTTGTCGGCGGCGGGTTTGTTCTTCTTGATTGCCTCCGGCTTCATCATGTCGACGGCTGTCTCAAACACGTTCCACGATTCCGATTTCTCCCAATTCTTTTTCAGATTGATGAGTTTGGGATAATAGTATGCCACGTCGGGCTGACGTCCTTCCGTGTAGTCGCCGGTGTCATATATGCCGTTGCCATTATTGTCTTCAAATATGCGTGCGTAATATTTCCCAGGTGCGAGATAACGGAAGGTGACGCTCCCGTTCACTACGGGTTCTCGTCTGACGACGGCATCCGATCCGTTTACAAGCTCCACGAATGCCGGCACCGTGTCGGTGAAATTGGTTATGTTGAAGGTGAGGGCACAATAATCCTCCTCCGATTTAGTCTTAAACTTATGCTCGGTCGGGTTGGTATGCAGCCCGTAGATGCCGGTGGCGGCAAGTGTGTCTATCATAAGACGATATTCCGTGGCATATTCCCAAGGATAGCTGATTCGGAAAAGCCGTGGATTGAGAGTGTCGGAGCGTTCCGGTTTCCATCCCGATGTTATGGGGGTCCATACGGTGTCTACCTTCATATCCAGGTGAAAGGCGGCAGTGTCAAGGCGCGTTATCGGGGTGTCAAACTCCATGAGCAACGGCATATACACTTCCTGTGTGGATGAGGTGACCATGCGTAGTCCGAGAGGAGGTATCACCGGGGGCAAAGTGTCGGTCTCCTCCTCATTCTTCTTCTTTTTCTCCTTCTTTTTCACCGCTTTGGGACGCTGGGTGTAGAAACGCAGCGTGTCGGTGGCTTCCGTCAGGTTCTGGGCGGAGTCGGTGCGCAGATATGTCGTGGCTATGCGGAGACTGTCGACTGCCACAAGCCCCGGAGGGGTGATCCAGTAGGTGAGGGTGTCGTTCTTGGCAGAGCGTTCGAGCACCCACCAATCTTTATATCCCTCTATATTCACAGGCTCGATCTTAGGCAGGACGTCTGACGGGGCATTGAAGATGAATTGCAGTCTGGTGGAGTCCACTCTCTCATATTTCTGAAGGAACTGCGATTTGTAGTCGCTCTCGAATGAGCGCAGTAGTATGTCGTTGGGGAGGAAACGGGTCCTCTCGCGGTTGAGCACAGTGTCCACCTCCCCTGTAAGAAGGTTAAACACCGTGTCGACGGCATTGACGCGTTCGGAGGTGGGGGAGAGGGTGACGTCATAGAATGCCATTGCCTCTTCCGGATTGGCACGTTTGTAGTCGTTGTCCACATCTGCAAGGGCGAAGATGCGGTATTCTCCGGGCGCAAGACCCTGCACAGAGAAGCGTCCGCGGTCATCTGTCTTTGTGACGCGTTCGAAGGGGAGGGTGGAGAAGGCGGAGTCTGCAAGGTTGGAATACACTCCCACCAGCATCCCCTGTTGTGGCTCAAGAGCGTCGGCGGAAAGAACCATTCCGGAGATCTGGAGTGTGTCAAGCACGTCGCCTGTTGAGAAGGAGTAGGTGAATCCCTGTAGCTTGTTGTTCTCGTTGTTATCCTCTATGGCGTCTGCAAAGTCTATTGTATAGGTGGTGTTGGGGACGAGTGTATCGGTAAACTGCACGATTACCTTGCGTCCTTGTGAAGAGACGCGGGGCACGGACTTCGACACCGGCGACACCACTACTTTTGAGAAAGCATCCTTGACGTTGACGAGCTCATCAAATTCCAGTTCTACTTTCTGCTTCTTCACGTTGAGTGCCCCCGGCGCGGGATTTCCTTTCACGAATATGGGCGGGTCTTCATCGCGCGGTCCTCCCGAAGGGTTTCCTATAGAGGCACATGAGACAAGGACTCCTGTCGCAACAAGAGCCCAAAGCAGGTAAATTAAATCTCTTTTCCCTCCGGTCTTCATCTTTCTTTGTCGTTTTCAGACTTCAAAAGTAGCAAATAAATTTCATATATAGCTAAGTAAGGTGTGAATTTTGTTTAAAATGAGAGAAAAAGCCATTTTTACCTACTTAAATGTGTCATAGGTCAAAATTTTAAGCTATATTTGCAAGCTGAAAAAGTAGACAGACCCGGAATAGGGCCTGGCTCTTCGTATACCTGACAAAAATCAATAAACACAATAAAACAACAAAACATGCAGAACAAAGGGTTTATCAGCACCATTGCCGTCCTTTTGGTCTTGATTTGCGGATTTTATATCTCCTTCTCTTTTGTGACCTCTCACTATGAGAAGAAGGCAGAGGAATATGCCGCGATGATGTCCAAGACAAGCGACGTAACCAATGATGCCTACAAACAGAATCTAAAGCAGTTTAACGATTCTATCGACAAAGAGAAAGTCTATCTGGGCTACACCTACAATCAGGTACGCAAACTTGAGATCGGTCTTGGTCTTGACCTGAAGGGTGGTATGAACGTGGTGCTCGAAATCTCGGTGCCTGACATACTACGTCAGTATGCGTCGGGTGAGCAGCAGCTCCGTCAGATCAACAGCACAATTGCAAAGGTGCAGTCCGACGGTGTGAAAGGCAGCGATAAGAATTTTATCTCTAAGTTCACGTCTTACATCCAGCCGGGCGCGATGGTCGGATTGTTCACTCGTGAGGGTGAGTATATGGGTAAGGTGAAGAGCAATGCTTCTAATGAGGAAGTGGCTGATGCGCTTCAGAAGCAGATCGACAGTCAGGTAGACGCAGCCTTCAATATCTTCCGCACACGTATCGACCAGTTTGGTGTCGTTGCTCCGAATATCCAGAAACTTCAGGATAAGAACGGACAGATCCTTCTTGAACTCCCGGGCGTGAAAGAGCCGGAGCGTGTCACTGAGTTGTTGAAATCTTCAGCCAACCTTGAGTTCTTTGAGGTATATAATTATAATGAAATAGCCAACGATCTTTCTGCTTTCGCTCAGGCTTGGGCTCAGCAGGACACCATTAACCATACAAATATCATCGAGCTTCTCGGTGGTCCGCAGCGTGCCGGCAGCCCCGTGATCGGTATGGTGACGCCCCGCAACAAGGCAGTGGTCGACAGTATCCTCTCGTCTCCTCTTGCCAAGCAGAAGCTCCCCAGCGATTTCTCTGCCGTATGGAGCGTGAAGCCGGTGGATTTCCCCGTGTATGATGCGCAGGGCAACGTGGTGAAGAAGGCTAACGGTGAAGACCGCACTACCCCTTACTGGGAGCTCGTGGCTCTCAAGGGTGAGGCTGCCCTTCAGGGCGATGTCGTGACTTCTGCTTCAAGCGAATACGACAATATGCGTGGCAACACTGTCAACATGCGAATGAACGATGCCGGTGCTCAGGCTTGGGCTACTCTTACCCGCAACAACATCGGACGCCCCATCGCAATCGTGCTTGATAACAATGTATACTCATTCCCCAATGTAAACAACGAGATCACCGGCGGCTCTTCCGAAATCACCGGTAACTTCACTCCCGAAGAGGCTAACGACCTTGCAAACGTGCTCAAATCCGGTAAGATGAGCGCGAAGGTTGACGTAGTGAGCAACAACGTTATCGGTCCGAGCCTTGGTGCTGAGGCTGTGCAGCAGGGTTTCCTCTCTTTCGTCGTGGCAATCATCCTTCTGATGATCTTCATGATCCTTATATATGGTGTGATTCCCGGTCTTGTGGCTAACGTAGGTCTTATCCTCAACCTTTACTTCACTCTCGGTATCCTTGCCTCTTTCCAGGCTGTGCTTACTCTGTCAGGTATTGCCGGTATCGTCCTCTCCCTCGGTATGGCTGTCGATGCCAACGTGCTTATCTTCGAGCGTACTAAAGAGGAATTGCGTCTTGGCAAGAAACTCCGTCAGGCTATCTCTGAAGGCTACAGCAACGCATTCTCCGCAATCTTCGACTCAAACCTCACTTCTGTCATCACAGGTGTGATCCTCCTGATCTTCGGTTCAGGTCCTATCAAGGGTTTTGCCACTACTCTTATCATCGGTCTTGTATGCTCATTCTTCACAGCTGTGTTCCTCACCCGCATTGCGTTTGAACTCATCACGAAGAATGGTCGTTGCGAGAATATGACGTTTGATACAGGCATCAGCCGCAACCTTTTCTCCGGCACCAAGTTTAATTTCCTCGGTCAGTGGAAGACCGCCTCTATCGTATGGCTCGCCCTTATCGTGATATCGGTGGCTTCGCTCATATTCCGTGGAATGAATCAGGGTATTGACTTCTCCGGTGGTCGCAACTATGTGGTGCAGTTCGACAAATCTGTAAATCCTGCCGACATTCAGGCACGTCTTCTCAGTGAGCTTCAGAAAGAGGCTGACGACAAGACTGTCAGCGTGGGGGTGATCACGATTGACAACGACACTAAGGTGCGTATCTCTACCAACTATAAGATTGATGCAGAAGACGCAAATATCGACAATGAGATTTCTGCACTTCTCTATAAGAATCTTAAGCCTGAGCTTACCGGCGCTGACGGTAAGGTGATGGATGAGAATGCTTTTGCCGTGGCTGACGAAAACCGTGGTATCATCTCTATCCAAAAGGTGGGTCCCTCTGTGGCTGACGATATGAAGCGTGATGCCGTATGGGCTGTTGGTATCGCTGTAGTATGTATGTTCCTTTACATCCTCGTGCGTTTCCACAACATCGCCTTCTCTGTCGGTGCGGTTTGTGCCGTGGCTCTCGCAGCATTCCTCATCATCGGCTTCTATTCTATCTGCTGGGGCTTCTTGCCGTTCTCAATGGAGATCGACCAGTCGTTTATCGCAGCTGTCCTCACCATCATCGGTTATCAGATCAACGATACTGTGGTGGTATTCGACCGTGTGCGTGAGATGATGAAGCTCTATCCGAAAGAGGATCGCTACGAGACGTTCAACAAGAGTCTTAACACAACTCTTACACGTACAGTGATGACCTCATTCTCAACATTGCTCGTGCTCTGCTGCATTTTCTTCCTCGGTGGCGACACTATCCGCAGCTTCACATTCGCAATGATCTTCGGCGTGATTGTAGGTACGTTCTGCTCACTCTACTGCGCAGCTCCCATCGCCTACAATATCATCAAGAGAAACACTAAGAAAGTGGCAGCCGACAACGGCAAGCCCGCTCTTGAAGGCAACCGCCGTTTCAAATAAAACGAAAAGCAAAAGTCATATACAGTATAAGCATAAATTGTATAAAATGTTGTGTCGGATTGCCCGTGAGGGTAGTCCGGCTTTTTTTTTATGTGATATCATTAATGTCCCTAATGACAATAATGACAGTAATGACATTTAAGTCCTCAAACCTTATTTTGGATAGCTTATCATGACTGTAAATGATGCCTAATCTTGTTGAAAAAACAAGATTATCACAAGAATCCCACATCTAATGGTTACAATAGTAGGTATGATACAATAAAATGGTAATTTTTTCTTTTTAAATATATGATTACCTCTCAATTTTTTAATATTAATCAAAAGAATGAAGAAAATCGCCATAATAGGAGCTGGAAACATGGGGGGTGCTATAGCAGCCTCTCTTGTCGGTGCCGACTTCCGGGTAGTATGCACTGCAAAGACAAAGATTACCATTGACAGAATCCATAAGGAGATTCCCGGAGTGGAGATTACGCAGTCAAATGTGGTGGCTGTCTCTGATGCCGATATTATTGTATTGGCTGTGAAACCCTATATTTCTGCCGGTGTAATTGAGGAGATAAACCCTGTAATAAAGCCGGGGGCGATTGTTCTCTCTGTTGTGGCTACGTTGTCGCTCGCTGATCTTAACTGTTTGCTTCATTCCTCCGAGAGGGAGATGAAGATTATGAGGGTCATACCGAATACCGCCATACGCTTAGGCAAGAGCGTTACATTTATAGCTCCCGATAGCAACGTTGATGCCGACACGCTGGCAGTGGCGGAGGGTATCTTCAACCGTTCCGGAAAGGCTTTCGTAATAGAGGAGAAAAGCATGGGGGCTTGTATGGCACTCGCATCATGCGGTATAGCCTATTTCCTTAGATTTATTCGTGCTGCTGCTGAAGGTAGTGTAGAACTGGGACTTCGTCCGACATTCGCCACTCAGATTGCAGCCCTCACTGCCGAGGGTGCGGCGGCATTGCTTGCCGATGGCGCACATCCCGAAGCGGAAATTGACAAAGTGACCACCCCGGGCGGCATAACGATTAAAGGATTGAACGCTTTGGAGGCAAACGGATTCACGAATGCTGTCATAGAGGCTCTGCGTGCATCCTGTGTGAAATAGGACTCCTTAGACTCCTTAGACGTCTAAGAAGTCTAAGGAGTCTAATTAAAAAATAGCTGATGAAAACAATTGTAGTTAAAATAGGAAGTAATGTGCTGACCCGAAATGACGGTTCGCTCGACGGCACAAGAATGTCGGCTATCGTTGATCAGGTGGCGGCAATTCGCAAACGTGGTGATAGGGTAGTGCTGGTATCTTCCGGTGCGGTGGCGGCGGGACGCAATGAGGTGCGTGCCCGTTATGCTCTTGATACTGTATCTGCACGGCAACTTTATTCCACCGTCGGACAGGCAAAACTCATAAACCGATATTACGAATTGTTTCGTGACTACGGGATGACGTGCGGACAGGTGCTCACCACTAAGGAGGGTTTCGGATCGCGCACGCATTATCTCAACCAGCGTCATTGCATAGAGGTGCTCCTGATGCATGATGTAATACCGATAATCAATGAGAATGATGCCGTATCCGTCACCGAACTTATGTTTACCGACAACGATGAACTGTCAGGACTCGTGGCTGCAATGGTGGATGCCGACATGCTTATAATCTTGAGTAATATCGACGGTATTTATAATGGCAATCCTGCTGACCCGACATCGGAGGTGATTCGGGTGGTTGAGCCGTCGGTGAAAGACCTGTCAGACGTGGTAGTCGCCGGAAAATCAAGTTTCGGACGCGGAGGTATGCTGACGAAGAGCCGTATCGCTCTTCAGGCTGCTTCCGAAGGTATAGAAGTGGTGGTGGCGAATGGTAAGCGCGACGACATACTGCTATCCGTGCTCGATGACCCCGACACTTTATGCACCCGCATATTGCCGGGCGAACACGTGAATGGTGTCAAGAAATGGATAGCACATTCCGGCGATTTCACCAAGGGGGAACTCTATATCAACGACGGGGCGGAGCGCACACTGTTCTCTCCCGATCATGCTGCCAGCCTTCTCCCTGTGGGGATAGAGGAGGTAAGCGGCAACTTTAGGAAAGGGGATCTGGTCGACGTGATAAGCTCACGTGGAGGGCATCTCGGGGTAGGCTGTTGTGAATATTCCTCTTCAGAACTCAAGGAGGTGATAGGGAAGAAGGGTATGCGGCCTGCCATACATTACGATTACCTGCATCTCGATTTGTAAAATAAAAATGATTATATATGATTTCAGGATTATTACGGGAAGTTAAGGAAGCGTCTGTCACTCTTCCGCTTCTCCCGCCCGAGAGAATTGAGGAGATTCTTTTGAAGGTGGCTGATAAGATAGAGGAACAGACTGAGACTATCCTGGCAGCCAATGCAGTTGACTTGTCGGGAATGTCATCAGGCAATCCTGATTATGACCGTCTTATGCTTACACCCGAACGTATTGCCGATATTGCCGCCGACATGAGAAGGGTGGCTCAGTTGCCGTCACCCTACGGACGCCAGATATCAAAGACGGTACGCCCTAACGGGATGGTGATACGCAAGATCTCCGTACCGTTCGGAGTGATAGGGGTGATTTACGAGGCGCGTCCCAACGTGACCGCCGACGTGTTTGGACTTTGCTTCAAGAGCGGGAGTGCATGCGTGCTGAAAGGTGGACATGATGCCGATAATTCCTCACGTGCAATTGTCGATGTGATATGTGGAGTGTTGCGTGAAGAGGGACTTCCAGAGGTATTATGCACATTGCTTCCTGCAAACAGGGAGAGTGCCGCCGAGATGATGGAGGCAGTTGGGGATATTGATGTGATAATACCGCGAGGCGGACGCGGACTGATAGATTTTGTCAGAAAAAATTCGCGTGTGCCGGTGATTGAGACCGGTGCCGGAGTGTGCCACACATATATTGATCTCTCTGCCGATATTGAAAAATCGGCACGGGTTGTATGCAACGCCAAGACGCGGCGTGTGAGTGTATGTAATGCCCTCGATTGCCTTATCATACATAAGGAACGGCTTGCATCCCTTCCCGATATCTGTCTGCCGCTTTCCGAGAAGGGGGTGATGATATATGCCGACGAGCCGGCTTACGATGCGCTTAGAGGAAAATACCCCGACACATTGCTGCTGAAGGCGGATGAGAGAAGCTACGGTACAGAATTCCGCGACTACAAGATGGCGGTTAAGACGGTCGGGTCGATGGAGGAGGCTATGATGCATATTGCCCGTCATGGTTCACACCACAGCGAATGTATCATGAGTGAGAATCCCGACAACATAACACGTTTTCAGGCAGGTGTGGATGCCGCTTGTGTATATGCCAACGTCTCCACAGCCTTCACCGACGGCGGACAATTTGGATTCGGCGCAGAAATCGGCATTTCTACCCAGAAACTCCACGCACGCGGACCGATGGGACTCCCCGAACTCACCACCTACAAATATTTCATCTCCGGCGACGGTCAAACCCGCCAATAATGACAATAATGACAACGCCCACAACGTTCTTTCAAAAAAAGAAATTGAGATGAATATAGCCGTAGCCGGAACAGGATACGTGGGTCTTTCAATAGCCACTCTCCTCGCTCAACATAATCACGTCACTGCCGTAGACGTTATTCCCGAAAAGGTGGAACTTATCAATGCCGGTAAGTCGCCCATACAGGATGAATACATCGAGATATATCTCCGTGAGAAGGAACTTGATCTCCGCGCCACTCTCGATGGAGCGGCGGCATATCGTGATGCTGACTTCGTGGTCATTGCCACTCCTACAAACTATGATCCCGTGACAAATTGTTTCGACACTCATAATATAGAGGATGTCATAGATCTTGTGCTCAGCGTTAACCCGGAGGCGGTAATGGTGATTAAATCTACCATTCCCGTAGGCTATTGCAGATCGCTATATCTCAAATATGCCCGGCAAGGCGTAAAACGGTTGAATCTTCTCTTCTCCCCCGAATTTCTCCGCGAGAGCAAAGCCTTGTATGATAACCTGTACCCTTCACGCATAATCGTCGGCTATCCAAAGATGATAGGGAAGAGTGAACGTTATGATGCTCTTGACGCAGAGAACGAGGCAATTGGAGAAATTGCCGATATACCATTCCTTGAGAAAAAGGCTCATGAATTTGCCGACCTTCTCAAGCAAGGCGCAATCGGACCACAGGGATCCGACAAACCAACCCCACAACCCCGGTCTTCCACTATCCCCACTCTCTTCATGGGCTTGAAGGAGGCAGAGGCTGTCAAACTATTCGCCAATACCTATCTCGCTCTACGTGTCAGCTACTTCAACGAACTCGACACTTACGCCGAGGTAAAGGGGCTTGACTCCAAGGCTATCATAGAGGGGATTGGTCTTGACCCCCGTATCGGCACTCACTACAACAATCCATCCTTTGGCTACGGTGGCTACTGTCTGCCTAAGGATACAAAGCAGTTACTCGCTAACTACAACAACGTGCCGCAGAACATGATGTCGGCTATCGTGGATAGCAACCGCACGCGAAAGGACTTCATCGCCGACCAGGTGCTCAAAATGGCAGGCTGGTACGATTATACACAGGCTCCCCAGCCCCCTAAAGGGGGAGTGGATATGGTGCCCTCCCCGATAGTCGGAGTTTACAGACTGACGATGAAATCCAATTCCGACAATTTCCGTCAATCCTCCATACAGGGTGTGATGAAGCGCATAAAGGCAAAGGGTGCCACTGTCATTATATATGAGCCGACACTTCCTGACGGCACTACCTTCTTCGGCAGTCGTGTGGTGAACGACCTGGAGAAGTTCAAGAGGGAATCACAGGCGATTCTTGCCAACCGCTCGAATGTGGAACTGGAGGATGTCAAAGAAAAAGTATATACGCGTGATATTTTCTCACGAGATTGAACCTAAATTATGAAGAAAAAAGCATTGATAACCGGTGTCACCGGTCAGGATGGGTCATATCTCTCTGAATTGCTTCTTGAAAAGGGATATGATGTGCATGGTATAATACGCCGTTCATCGGTCGACTTCCGGGAGCGTATAGCTCATCTGGAGGGGCATCCTAATTTTCATCTGCATTACGGGGATCTGGGTGATTCCATGTCGATACTTCAGGTGATCGGGCGAGTTCGTCCCGATGAGATCTACAATCTTGCCGCACAGAGCCATGTGCAGGTGAGCTTCGATGCTCCGGAATATACTGCCAATGTTGATGCCACAGGAGTGTTGCGTATCCTTGAGGCGGTGAGACAATGCGGACTTGCCGACACATGCCGCATATATCAGGCTTCCACATCCGAGCTATATGGGAAGGTGGAGCAGGTGCCGCAGAATGAGGAGACTCCGTTCCATCCCTACAGCCCGTATGCCGTGGCAAAACTTTACGGATTCTGGATTGTGAGGGAATACCGCGAGGCTTACAATATGTACTGCTGCTCCGGCATTCTGTTCAACCATGAGTCGGAGCGTCGCGGTGAGACCTTCGTGACGCGTAAGATCACCCTTGCCGCCGCACGTATCGCGCAAGGTAAGCAGGAGAAACTATATCTCGGTAATCTATCCTCCCTCCGCGACTGGGGATATGCCAAGGACTACGTGGAATGTATGTGGCTTATCCTTCAGCAGCCACGTCCGGATGACTATGTGATCGCCACAGGTGAACAACATTCCGTGCGAGAGTTCTGTCTACTGGCATTCAAGCGCGCCGGTATCGACCTGCGTTTTGAGGGTGAGGGTGAGAATGAGAAGGGTATCGATGTTAAGACCGGGAAAGTGCTCGTGGAGGTGTCACCCGACTTCTACCGTCCGACTGATGTGGTCAATCTGTGGGGCGACCCCTCTAAGGCGAAGCGTGAACTTGGTTGGAACCCTACCGAAAAGACAAGTTTTGAAGATCTCGTGAATTTGATGGTGGATGCCGACATGGCAAAGGTGGCTGTAGAGCGTGCCGGAGATCATGTCCGCATGAACCTTGCCGAATATCTTGAGAAGGGGATTGTGAAATGATACGCTGTCTGATCGCAACTATATTCCTGTTGGTCTCCGTCATAAACTCATACTCCTATACCCGTTCTGACTTCGCGGTCTCGGTATGCGGAACGGATGCCGCTGATTCTGTAGCCGTGGTGCCCGCTGGTGTGACGGCTATCCCTGATTTCGCTTTTGCCGACAATGCAAATATCCGTCATGTGATATTGCCGGAGGGGTTGGAGACGATAGGGGAGTATGCGTTCTTAGGCTGCACCTCGCTTGAATCCCTGACACTACCCTCATCCTTGAAAACTATTGGTGAGGGTGCATTCCGGGAGTGTACCGCCCTGGAATCACTGACCATACCGTCGGGAGTGACGGTGGTGCCGCGATATCTGTGTGCATGGTCAACCTCACTCGAATCGGTATCCCTTCCCGACAATCTCAAAGACATAGCAAGCCATGCGTTTGCCTACTGTGCGTCATTACAGAGAATAGAGATACCATCCGGAGTCAAGCATATAGGAAGCAACGTGTTCAGCGAATGTCATTCATTAGAAGAGATAGAACTCCCCACCTCAATCGAGGAACTCGAATCGTATGCATTCTCTGGATGCAGATCCCTGCGGAAAGCCGTACTCCCCGCCAACGACAAACTCCTCGGAGAATACCTCTTCACCGGATGCCAGGCATTACAGGAGATAATATGCCAAAGCCGGAAGCCCGCACCCTTCGATTGCGGCACCCCCTTCTTCGATCCGTCAGAATCTGCGCTCTACACCAGTTGCCGTCTGATAGTCCCCGCCTCCAGCCGCCACCTCTACCGCTGCTCCCCCGTCTGGTCCCTTTTCCTTTGACATACGGCTGTGTCGGATTATTCCTCCGTTCTGATCCCAACGGTATGCAGAAATTCAGAGGCAGTTATCCCAAACTCTTTCTTAAACGCTTTGGCAAAGGATGAGTGGGTGCTGAAGCCTGTCTCAAAAGCGATATCGGTTATCGACAGCTTTCTTTCCATAAGCAGTTCCTTTGCTTTTTGCAGGCGTATGGTGCGGATATATTCATTGGTCGACACTCCGAGCACAGCCATTACTTTGCGATAGAGTGTTGAATTGCTCATGCACATCTTGTCTGCAAGGAAATTGACACCCAGATCCGGATTTGAAATGTTCTTGTTGATTGTCGATACAATCTTTTCAAGAAATTCTCGGTCAAGAGGAGACAGAATGCTTATATTCACACCGTTCCCGGCACTTTTTGTGGAATTTGGATTATTATCGGATGGATTCTCTTTTATCTGTTTATCCACGGGATTGGATAGTGATAGCATTCTTAGATGTTCTGCCATGTTTCTTTGTAGTCTCAAAATATTGTTTATTCTTGCGAGTAGCAATTTTGCAGTGAACGGTTTTGTAAGATAGGAGGATGCTCCGGCTTCATATCCCTCTTGTTTGTCGGTGATGGAGTCTTTTGCTGTCAGCATGACGATGGGGATATGAGAGGTGAGGATATCCGCTTTTATGTTGCGACACATTTCGATACCGTCCATCTCCGGCATCATGATGTCTGTCACGATAATATCCGGTGTATCTTCATGGGCGCATCTTAGTCCGTCAAGACCATTCTCTGCCGTCAGCACCTGAAATTGGTTTTCCAGGCATTGACACATATATTTGCGAAGATCAAAATTGTCTTCTACAATAAGTACTTTCTGACGCTCCTTTTTCTCAACGGGATTGTCGGCATCTTGCTCTTCTGCAGTCTTATCGCGGGCGGATGTGTCGTTATCTCCATGCAGTGCATCCGGATAAAGATTATCATGCAGGAGTCTAATTGTGAATACCGATCCTTCCCCCGGTTCTGACTCTACGTCAATCGTTGCTTCATGTATATCAATAAGGCTCTTCACCAATGCCAATCCTATTCCGGTGCCTGATGCCTGATGAGTGTCGTTCGCTTGATAATAGCGTTCAAATATATGCGGGAGTTTATCCTTTGAGATGCCATAACCGGTGTCGGATATTTTGATTTCAAACGTAGATTTACCGTTGATATTGATAATATGGCATGATAGCCTGATTTCCCCCATTTGGGTATATTTCAGAGCATTGATCATTATATTGTTGATGATGATTGTAATGATTTCGGGATCAAAGAGAGAGTCGCTGCTATCATCGTCAATGTCAAGAATTATCTCCACGTCCTTGTTATGGTTGAGCTCTTTGAAATTAAGACCGATTTCCCGCAACAGATTGGGAAGGTTGCCGGATTTCACTTTCAGACGACGGTTCTGTGTCTCTGTCTTGCGGAATTCAAGGATTCCGTTTATAAGGTTGAGGAGTTGTGTTGAACTGTTGCGGATCATTTGAAGTTTGCCCGAATAAGATGCCGGCAGTTTAGGGTCGCTGACGAGTTCTTCAAGCGGACCGAGAATTAGAGTGAGCGGAGTGCGTAATTCATGCGTTATGTTGGTGAAGAATCGCATTCGTTCCTCATTTAGTTCACTACGGTTGCGGTCGGTCTCTTCAAGCAATGATACTTGCTGCTGAAGATTTATCCAGTTGCGGTAAAGTCGCATACAATATGCTATAAGGCTCACAGCTATTATGAGATACAGAATTTTTGCCCACCATGTCAGCCATATCGGAGGAGCAATGTGTATTGTCATGATATTTTGTGGAGCTCCCCATTCATTTCCTTCCTGACGTTGCCTTACGTATAATTTGTATGTGCCGGGTTTAAGGTTCCTGAATAGAACCTTATTTTTTGATGATGAAGGGGAGAGCCAGCCCTTGTCTATGCCCTCAAGAGAACATTGGAACTCGGATATGCTGGCTATTGCGTGATCAAGGACATTAAAAGTGATTGAAAATGTGTTTTGGTTGTGCGACAGATTGATGATGTCGGAGAATATAGGGATACTATATGAATTGTTGTCACTTTCATTATTCTCTTGGAACACTGAGAAATCTGTCACTTTTGCAGGAATGTTATCCTTTTTACTCAAGATTATTGTCGGGTTAATCTCAAACAGTCCATTGCTTGATGCGAATAATATGTTGCCGTTGTCATCCCTTGTCGCGCCATTGTCAATGAACGTATGGATGGGAAGAGTGTTGGAATACTGATATAATTTTGTGGTATTGTTCTCAGGGTTGATTTTTCCGATACCCCTTGAATGACTGAACCAGATGTTGTGGAAATTATCCTCTTCAAGAGATTTTATCTGTAGATACCGGTTGGTAGTCTCCGTGATATTAGTGAAAGAGGAGAGATTTGACAGATTGGGTATCATGGTCACACCGGCGCGTGTGGCAAGCCATATTCTGCCTGAACTATCCTGAAGTATTGAATTTATGGTGTTTGATAGCAGACCTTCCTGTTTGCCGAGATTGCTTTGCAATTCAAAAGAGCTGTTGAGTATGAACACTCCTTTCCCGAATGTGCCTATCCAATAATTGCCGTGGTCATCAATGATGACCGACATAATCACAAGGTCGGAAAGGGATATGTTGATATTATTGTCGTATTCTCCATGAGGAAGACCATTATGGCATCTGTATAGACCTTTGTCTGTACCGATGAGCATGTCGCCATCCGGAGTCTCGGTAAATACTTTCACATCAGGATTGATATTTTCCACACGGATGAATGATTGATTGGAAGGATTATATATCATTGCGCCTCGGTCGTAGGTGCCGATCCATACTCTCCCTTTGCGGTCGATTGTAAGTGCCTTGACGTAGGTCTTTGCAATATCCGGGACGTAAGGTATCGGGATATGTTTTGTCTTACCATCTTTTATTTGGGCGATTTCATTAACACCGCCTACCCAGAGAGTGCCGTCTTGGGAGTACGCGCAGCTCCATGTCGGAAGATATGGGGAACTACTATTGTTTTTGCCGATATATTCTATCCTTGATATTCCGGGACTTATATGATTTATCACCGACAGACCAGTCCTATGGTTCCCTATCCAGATATTTCCGAACGAATCCGGATATATTGTCCTGGCATATTCATTGGAGGTGTATAAACTGAATCCGTTTGTGGGAATCCTTGTGAATTTGGCTTTGCTGTAGCCATCGGCTTTTGAGGAGGAGGCGGGAAGCATACATACTCCGGCAAGGGTGGATGCAAACCAGATGTTGCCGTTACGATCTTGCGCTATGTGGCGTATTCTTCCCGGCAGAATGGAATTAGGATTGTTTTCATCATTTGTGAATGGGATGAAGAGATTCTGTTTCGGAAGATAGAGAGCCGCTCCCTTATCTGTACCTAACCACACATCGTCATCTTTATCCACACATACAGAGTATACTTCGTTGCCGGGTATTGATGGTTTACCTTCCTGATGCCGGAATGTGACTACTTTCTTTTGAACAGTATCTACCACACTGAATCCTTCTCCGGCATGCCCCACATACAGTTTGCCATCCTTCCCCTCGGTCGTGGTCCAGCAGTGTTTTGGCATTCCGGGAATTTTTCGGTAGGTGTATTCCCGGCTTTCTCCTGTTTGGAAATTTATATATTGTGGTCCGAAGTGGTAATAGTTTACCCACATCCCGGAGTCTGATGCAGGGGTGATTGTCGTGACATCAGTCGAAATCTGCACGGGGTGTGTCAAACCATGTATCTCTCCTGAAGCATGGTCATAATAAAATATTCCGTCTCGTTGGGAACCGATCCAGAGCCTGTCTGGATCATTGGGTAATTGTGTCACGCAGTTCAATGCATTTGAACCAAGTCCGGAATTTTCCATGGTGAAATTTATGAAATCTGTCCCGTCAAATCGGTTAAGACCATTGGCTGTGGCAACCCAGATCTGACCTCGGCTGTCTTGTGTAATCGATAATACGTCGCCATCCGAAAGACCAGACATAATTCCGAGATTTTCGATATGGTATTGTTCGGAGGCTAAAATGGTGTTGCTCTGCCAGCATAATATGGCAAACACAACGAGTAGGTTGAGATAAGTCTTCATTACACGATGTTGTGATTCCTATTAATGATTGCAAAATTAATATCATATTTTCAAGTCTGATTGTCGGAATGAATTATTAGTGTGTCCGTATCATTCATAATTTATCGGACAAATCTAATGAATTGTTTGGATAGGTGAGAAAAATAAATAAATATCTAATTTTGCACAGTAGATTGAGGTGATGTTATGATATAAGGTAGAAAATTAAAAGAGTAAAAAAGGTTTTTATTAGGTATTGATTACTAAATATATTAACAAAATACTTTATTTAATACTAACAGACATAATGAAAAAAGAACGTTACCTGATGTGGCTGTTCTTCCTTGTCCTGGGAGCAGTCACCATGAAAGCTCAGCAGTATCAGCTTAAAGGTGTGGTACATGATGAGGTGGGAGAAGCGGTGATCGGTGCTACTGTGATAGTCGAAGGCACGACAAATGGCACTTCCACGGATGTAGACGGACAATTCACACTCAATGTGAAGAACGGAGATAATCTGATTGTCTCTTACGTTGGCTATATCACACAGACAATCAAAATCAATGGACAAAAAGAGATTACAGTGAATCTGAAGCCTGATGACCAGCTTCTTGATGAGGTGGTGGTAGTGGGTTACGGTGCCGTGCAGCGCAAGAACTTCACCGGTTCGGTTTCGACAGTGAAGGTGTCTGACTCTCCTCTGTCAATCATGCCGACCTCAAACGCAATGGATGCGTTGAGAGGTACAGTCACTGGTATAACTGTCGGGCAGCAAACTGGTGCGGGACAATCTCCATCCATGCTCGTGCGTGGTCAGAAATCTGTAAATGGTGGGTCGTCGCCGCTGCTTGTGGTGGATGGCGTGATTTTTCAAGGTGCCTTGCGCGACATTGATCCTTCCGTGATTGAAAGTATGAGCGTATTGAAGGATGCCACATCTCTTGCTGCATACGGTTCGCAGGCTGCAAACGGTGTGATCATGATTACTACTAAAAAAGGTACAGAGGGTAAGCCTCTTGTGTCGCTCTCAACCTCATGGGCCTGGAGCGAGGCGGCTGCCAAACCTGATCTTTTGAGTCCTGCTGACTATATCCGTAAGAACAATATTCTTTCAGGTCTTGATGAGAATGCCGACCCGACATGGATGTCGAAATTTGAGTATGAAAATTATAAGAAGGGGCAGACTACTGACTGGTTTGACTATTCCACTCGCACCGGTCTTATGCAGAACTACGCGCTCTCAATCAGCGGCGCGACAAGCAAGGTCAATTATTTCCTATCTGGATCCTACACTAATCAGAAGGGGGTGATAAAGGGTGACGATTATGAGCGTTTCGTGATGAACAGCCGTATTACCGGCGATGTGACAGACTGGTTGCAGATCGGCGGGCAGATGATGTATTCTCACAACAACTATTCTGGAGCAAGCGTCTACGACCTCTATCAGACCACTCGTCTAAGTCCGTATGGACAGCCCACCCGTGTCAACGGTGAAGTCAACAAATATCCCGTCAATGAGGGTGGATATCGTCTTAATCCTCTATGGAGCGTGCTTTCCAACACGATTGATGACCATGATATATACAATACCACCACTCTTAAAGGGCACATCCTTCTGAAATGTCCTTGGCTGAGAGGTCTTACTTTCCGCATGAACGGCAGTTTCTCTTTGGAGAATATCGAACGCGATTATTTCACCCACGAGGGTTATTATGTAAGGGAGATGAGTGGCGTTGCAATTGAGGATGCCGAGTCTTATTATACGGATGCTGCTGTGAGCGGCTATCTCGCTTCGGCAAACGGCTACACTTCAAGAACCAAGAACAAATCGTATGTATGGGACAATATCCTTAATTACAACGGTCAGTTTGGTGAACATTTTGTGGATGTCACTGCGGTCTATACTCGCGACTCATACGAATATTTCTACAAGGGATATAGTGGTTCTGACTTCTCCGCTCTCGGCAACACAAATCTCGGATATAACGGTCTTAACCTCGCTGCAACTCAGAAAATCAGCAATCCCGGATATACAAAGCACACTGACGTGGGTTATCTCGGACGTCTGAACTATAATTATGACCAGCGTTATCATCTCAGCGTTTCTGTACGTCGTGACGGTTCATCCGTATTTGGTGCTAAGAAGAAATGGGGTACATTCCCTGCTGTCGGTCTTGCATGGACTGTTTCTAATGAGAAATTTTGGGAACCGGTTGCTGAATATGTAAATAATCTGAAGATTAAGGCTTCTTGGGGTAAGAATGGTAATCAGTCGCTTAGTCCTTATCAAACATTGTCAAAGATCACGCTTGGTCAGCAGGGCGGACTTCCCTATGCGTTCGGAAATACAGATAATGTAAGCTGGGGACAACGTATCACGGCTATGGGTAATCAGCTCCTCGGTTGGGAGACTACACAGTCATGGAACTTCGGTTTTGAGGCAGGTGCTTTCAACAATAGGGTAGTACTCGAACTTGATGCCTACAAATCAAAGACTACCGACCAGATTTTCTGGCGATCAATCCCTGTTATGATTAACGGTCTCACCGGTATGTATGCCACTATGGGTCGTGTCGACAACTGGGGTATCGAAGTCAACCTTAACACAATAAATATCGAGAGTAAGGATCTGACTTGGACCTCAAACCTTAATTTCTATCTTAACCGCAACAAACTGAAGGAACTCTATGGCGATGGAAAGGATGATATTTCCAACGGTCTTTTCCTCAATAAGTCGCTCGGTGCAATCTATGGATATAAGAATATCGGTATTGTTCAGGAAACGGATACGGAATATATAGAGGCGAACGGTGCCCAGCCCGGCGACGTTATGTTTGCAGATACTGATGGCGACGGAAAGATTACGTCTGAAGACCGTACTATCCTCGGCTACAGCAAGGAAAACTTCCGTATGGGATTCGGAAATACTGTGACATGGAAAGGTTTCACTCTGTATGCTATGTTTACAGGTGTGTTTGGTGGTCGTGGATATGGTATGGCAAGCAATCTTTATGCTTACCGCACGCTTTCTGACGTAAACATGGATAACAACCTTAATCACGGTTGGTGGACTCCGGAGAACAAGAGCGATAAATATCCGCGTATAAATTATACCGACGGTAGATACAATCCTCTTCAGAACTATTCTTTTGTGCGTCTCGCTGATCTCAGCCTTGCTTATACGTTCAGCCAGCCTTGGGTGAAAAAGATGCATATCAACAACATAAAGGTATTCTTGTCTGCCAAGAATCTATTCACTATCTCATCATGGGATGGTGGTGATCCTGAAATTCGTCAGACAATCGGGTCAGGATATAGCTATGGTTATCCTTTGGCTCGCACTTATTCTGTCGGACTGAACCTCACTTTCTGATAATGGGTCAAAATACTCAACATCTATTTAACATGAAAAAGATGAATTTTAAGAAATTATTGAAATATACGCTCAGCGGCATGGCTATCATTCCGATGCTATCGGCTTGCAATAGCGATACGGATTTTCTCACTGAAAAACCGGAGACAATATATACTCCAGAGAATGCATACGAGACTGTGGATCAGGTGAAAGCCTGCGTGACAAACCTATATGTCCATATCAGATATTGGTATGATGTGGATCAGTTCCTCAAAGGTCTCGGTTCTGACGTGGCGGACACCCCCAATTGGCGTGCGTCGGGAAACGGTGTGTGCAACTTCTCTAACTGGAGCACATCCTCCAACCAGTCGAACAAGATTTTTGAATCGATGTATCAGCTTGTGAACTATGCCAACCAGAGCCTTGAGGGTGTCAACCAGCCATCCCTTTCATGGGCGAGTGAGGATGAGCGTCTGGAGTGTTACGGAGAGATGATGTTCATGCGCGGCTATGGCTATCTTCGTCTTGGTGAAATGTTTGGTGGTGTGCCGCTTGTGACTAAGTTCTATCAGGAGCTTAAACTTGACTTTGAACGTTCTTCACGTAGTGAGACCTATAATCAGGCAATCTCTGATTTGAAGGAAGCTGCCGAGAATCTTCCTGACTATCCGTCTGAAGCGGGACGTGTGGGTAAGGGTGCCGCATATCACTTCCTGTCGGAAGCATATCTTGCGTTGGCTATAGAGAACGATAACAATGCATCTGACCTTGATATGGCAATATCATACGCTGACAAAGTGATGGCTCTGCATCCTGTCATGACCGAGTGTTTCGGTTCTCGTGCAATACCCGGTGGGGGTAAGGCTGTGAACGGCGTGGAGGCATATCGTGAGGACGGCAACGTATTTTTTGATCTTTTCCAGAGAGGAAATCAGGATTATCAGGATGGCAACACTGAAGCTCTTTGGGTATTCCAGCATAACTATAATATTTATCATGAGTATGGCGGCAACAAAAGCGAATCTCCCCGCAACTGGTCTCCCGTATTGCGTGATGCTTTCTGGAAGGATGAATATAAGGAGAATGGTGAGAACTGTCCGTGGAACGGTGCCGATACCGAACTCTATCCCGGTGGCAACATCTGTGCTTATGTAGGCGGACGAGGAATTTCCGCCAATGCGCCTACAAACTATGTGATCAATGAGGTATGGCATGGTGATTTCAGCGATGATATGCGTAATGCTCCATGCAACATACATCGTGACTTTGTGGTAATCGACAAGAACCATTCAATGTACGGTCAGGTTGTCACAAAAGATATGCTTGACCCGACACGTATCGACCGTTATTATCCAGTATGGGAGAAATGGGCATCGTGGGACGATTATAACTACGATGACCTCAGTGAAGGTTGGCAGCGCAGTGCATATTTCATCGACCAGTATGCATGCCGTTCAGCCGAGACGGTCCTTCTGCGTGCCGAGGCTAAGCTTCGCAAGGGCGACAAGGGTGGTGCTGCCGATGATGTCAACATTCTCCGCAATCGTGCGCAATGCTCTTATAAGGCTCAGGCAAGCGACATGACAATGCAGTTCATCCTTGATGAGCGCGTGCGTGAGCTATTCTTTGAGGAACAGCGTTGGCCTACTCTGCTCCGCATAGGCAAGGAGGGTATAGAGAGCATCAATAAGCATGCAATGTATATAGCCGACCAAAGTGAGGCTTGGCCCGGTTGCTTTACCTCCACTCTGCCAGGTATCTCAAAATGGACACTTTTCCCGATACCGCAGACGATTATCGATACCAATACCGGTGCTGTAATCGAACAAAACCCCGGTTGGTAATAAAAAAGGTTATGTAAGCTAACCTTATACCCGATATGGGTGGGAGGGCTGCATCATTAATGAATGGTGCAGCCCTCTTTATAGATTGAAGGTTATGGTTCTATGAGAGCAGTGGTTATGCGGACTTGTAGAAGGAGTGTTATAATTTTTTGAAAATGACATGGGAATTTTTGGTGAGAATACAAAAAATATTTATTATTTTTGCAGAAAATTAAATCTAACCTTGACATGGAAAATTTACTTCCTTTTGCATTTATTTGTCTCACCTCCTTCTTTACACTGACCAATCCGTTGGGGACGATGCCTGTGTTCTTGTCTATGACTAAAGGATTAAACAATTATGAACGTGCGCATATAGTGAAACGTGCCACCATCGTTTCGTTCATAATTCTGATCTGCTTCACAGTTGCAGGACAGTTTCTGTTTACTCTTTTCGGTATATCCGCCAATGGTTTTAAGATAGCTGCAGGTTTCATCATTCTGAAGATCGGATTTGATATGCTTCAGGCGAAATATTCCAATACTAAGTTGAGTGATGAGGAGGTGAAGGTGTATGCCGATGACATATCTATAACTCCGTTGTCAATACCGATGCTTTGCGGTCCGGGTGCGATTGCCAATGGCATCGTCCTTATGGAGACTGCCACAACGGTTCCGATGAAGGTTACTCTCCTCGTGAGCATCGCTCTGATATATGCACTCACATACGTCATTCTTCGTGCATCAACCAAACTGGTGCCTCTTATCGGAGAGACCGGCAACAATGTGATGATGCGATTGATGGGTCTGATTCTTATGGTGATTGCTGTGGAGTGTTTTGTCGGTGGTCTCAAACCGGTCCTTGTCGACATAATCCGTCTGGGCAACGGGCTTCCCGGCTAATATTCACATTACTGACCTACAAATAGAGTGGCGACAGAATCCCGTCGCCACTCTATTTTGTCGGTAAGAACTAAATTATAGGAGTCCGGTCATATATAGGGGAAGATAGGTTACATTTTCCTTTATTTCCAGATTGTCCGGATGGAGCACAATCGCCTTATTTAGTTCCATCTCATATTTTTTCATTGCTTTCTTCAATGAGTATATATGATAATCTTTTCCGGATTTTACTTCTACAAAGTTCATGTTATGCTTGTTTGTGACATGGCTTTTGGGCAGGAGAAAATCAAGTTCCATGCGGTTTTCATTGTCGTTGCGGTCTGAGTTCGAATAAAAGAATAGGCTATAACCTTTGGCAACCAACATCTGTGCCACGATATTTTCCATAAACATACCTTCATTCAACGATAGTTTACCGCGAATTATCTTTCTATATACGTCATTCTTCTCCTCAATATTTGTGAATGCCAAAGAATAAAGTAGTCCGGTATCACCAAAATAGCATTTGAGAGTGGTTCGGTCAGCATTTATAGCCAATCCCATGCTTGGTTCAGTGCTTCCGAAACAAAGGTTTACAAACTTTGCATCTTGTAGCCATGTGAAAGGCTCGATATATTCTCGCATCCTTGCATTCTCTGAAATGGAGGAAAGTCTGAATTTCTTTTCATGTTTTGACAACTGTGATGGTATGGCATCAAAAACGGATTCCACTTTAAAGGTCTGAGATCCGGTGTGTTTGGCAATGTCTCCACGATAAAGGGTCAGGATTATGGATTTCTGACGGTCAGCCTCGTTGAAATCTTTTGTTGAAAGATAGGCTTTTACAACTTGTGGCATCCCTCCGATTACCATATATTCCTTGAAAAGTTGAAGAGCTTTCCTATGAAGCGCCTGTGGTAGTGGAGTCGTTTTGTAATAACATTCTGCAATGAAGTCGGCAAGCATCTCCTCTCCGTTGGCATATAGATATTCCTCAAAGTCCATAGGATACATATTGATATGCTCCTCTTCCGACGGAATAATGATATTCTCGGTATTTTTTCTTATTGACATCAGTGAGCCGATTTCAATATAGTCATACCTGCCGTCTGCAACAAGATACTTAATGGCGGCACGCATCTTCGGACATTCTTGTATCTCGTCAAGAATTATTAATGATTCCCGTTCAAACAGTTGTGTATTATAGATTAGTTGAAGATAAGAAAACAGCCGGTCGCGGTCATGCAGATTATCAAGTATCAAATTCAAGTTATCATCGGAGATGTCGTTGAAATCAATCTTGATAAATGAACGGTATTCATTCCTGCCTAATTCTTCGGCGATATAGCTTTTCCCTACTCGTCGGGCACCATTGATGAGAAGTGCGGAAGTTCCGTTATGTTTCTTCCAATTCAGTAAGTGATTGTATATCTTGCGCTTCATATCATTGTATCACGTTTTCAAGGTTTAGAATACCTATGAAATACACGTTTTCAAGGATATTAATGCTGCAAAAATACACGTTTTCAAGGGATAAACAAAATTTTTCTGTAAAATTGATTTATAAGAAATGCCATTATTAGACAATCTATTTGAGAAATAACTCAATTTCCATAGTACTTCGTAGGGATTGTCTTGTTTTTTCATGTTATTCAATCTTTTAAACATGAAAGAGGTATTACTTTTACCCCATCTGGTCGTGTGTAGGCAATAGGTCCCCCGGTAATCACAAGCAATAAATCTGGTTCTCGCATTTTTAATTGAGTTTCTGTTTCATTCTTTTTCTTTACAAGATCTTTGATCTCAAGGAGATGTTTTGCGCCCATGTCAATTTCAGCACTTCCAAGTTTGAACTCAATCAATGCATATCGTCCATCATCAAGATGCAGCACAGCATCTGCTTCAAGGTCGTATCGATCATGATAATATGATATGGAGCCATACGAAGCCTGGGAGTATGCACGCAAATCCCTAATAGCCATACACTCAAAAATGAATCCATAGGTTTTTAAATCCATCTGTAAGTATTGCGGAGATAACCCTAAAGCTGCTACAGCAATAGATGGATCAGTGAATCCTCTTTTTTTACCTCTTCGAATCGCCGTTGCTGAGCGAACAGCTGGAGACCATGAATCAATGTCTTGAATTACAAATAATTTTTCCAATGCTGATACATAGCTATCAAAAGTCGGTTCCGTGCAACTTTCAGTAGTTGCTGATACATCCTTGATCATTTTGCTTTTCTTTGCAAGAATCGAGATATTTCGAGCGTATGACCTTAATATTTCACGTGCTAACTTTTCGTTTCGATCTACCCCATCAATTGTAGATATGTCGGTAGCACAAACGCTTTGTACGTAATTCTTTGCCACAAGTAATTGTGCTTTGGTCGATGTTCCCAATAATGTGGCTGGCCAACCTCCTCGGCAGGATGCGAATATGAGCTGTATTAAATCAAGTTTTGATTTTTTACCATCAATGACTAAGTTAGGATTATCGAATAATTCGTTCAAAGATATTTCACCTGTTGATTCCCCTGATTCCCAAAGACTCATGGGAAGCATTCTGATTCGTGCGATACGCCCAGTGCCGGAATGTAAAATTTTTGATTTATCCACAGAATTGGAACCAGTCAAGATAAATTGTCCTACTTTTTGACGTTCATCTACAACAGTCCTTACGGCATCCCATAGTAAGGGTGCGTCTTGCCATTCATCTATAAGCCGAGGGGTAGCTCCTTCTAAGAGAAGAGATGGACGAGTTGCTGCGGTTGCGAGATAACCATCACGTGTATCCGGATTTTGTAGTTTGAGTTCACTGTTGGCTTGTTGTTCTGCAGTTGTGGTTTTGCCGCACCACTTTGGCCCTTCAATAAGAACGGCTCCAAATGCTTCAAGATATTCTTGCAATATTTGATCTGCTATTCGGGGGAAATATAACATGTTTTTTTGAGTGCAAAGTTAATTATTTTAAGGGATATAGCAAATTTATTTTGGTTTTTTGTGGCATTTCATTTTGGTTTTTTGTGGCATTTCATTTTGGTTTTTTGTGGCATTTCATTTTGGTTTTTTGTGGTTACGGAGGACTTTCAAGTTTTATGCTGTTTTCATTGTCTTTGCAGTCTGATTTGGAATAAAAGAAGTGGGGATGTGCCAAATTTTTAAATGTATTTTGTTTTTATTAGCATAAGTTTGGTCAACATTAGTGCGTATAAAAGTGTTATGAATTTGTATCGCCGGCTTGTAAGCGATATGAACCGATTCAGGTACAGGTAATGAAATAGAAAAGAATGAGGTTCAATTCATGGAATGGCCTATCGTCGGAGAAATCATAATTATCTAACGTTTAACCAACATGGGAGTCAATAGCAGTACTTTTCCAAACAAATCAACAGAAGAGGTTATCAACAAAAATCGGCACACAGAAGACTCTAACGGGTATGATGGTGGGCACAAAAAAAGAAATTTCATCATTGCCGGCATCGTTCTGTTGGCGATTGTCGCTGTAATCCTATATATATGGATGCGTCCGAAACCGCAAAATGTGGTCTTGCCGACTGTAGAAGTGGAGGAGGTAAGCACTGATAATGTCAATATATATGGTGAATACGTCGGACGTATACGAGCACAGCAGTTTGTGGAAGTACACGCCCGCGTGGAAGGGTATCTTGAAAAGATGCTCTTCAAGGAGGGTTCCTATATAAAGAAAGGACAGACGCTCTTTGTCATTGACCCTCGTCTTTACAAGGCTCACGTCGAGAAGGCGCGTGCCCAGCTCAACAAGGCACGTGCGCAACTCAACAAGGCGAAGCGCGACCTCGACCGAATCACACCTCTCCACGCACTGAATGCGGCATCCCAACTTGACCTTGACAACGCTACAGCTGCCTACGAGAGTGCGAAAGCGGAGGCTACCGTGGCTGAGGCTGATCTGACGCAAGCTGAATTGACCTTAGGTTACACGCAGGTGACATCCCCCATCTCCGGATATATATCGGAAAGAGTAGCCGACATAGGTACCCTCGTCGGTCCCGGTGGCGGTAAATCGCTACTTGCCACTGTCGTGAAGAGCGACACCGTAAGGGTGGATTTCTCAATGACCGCACTCGACTATCTCCGCAGTAAGGAGCGCAACGTCAACTTGGGCGGTTCCGATCCTGACCGGAAATGGGATTCTTTCGTGAAAATCACCCTTGCCGACGGTTCCGTCTATCCCTATCAGGGTCAGGTGGATTTCGCTGACCCACAGGTAGACCCCAAGACTGGCACATTCTCCGTGAGGGCGGAGATGCCTAACCCCGACAGAAGTCTTCTCCCCGGTGAATTCACAAAGGTGAAGGTGCTTCTCGACGTCAGGGAGAATGCCGTGGAGATTCCCGACAAGGCTATCGTAATTGACAAGGGTGGTGCCTACGTCTATGTGGTGCGCCCTGACAGTGTGGTGGAGAAGAGATTCATAGAGACCGGTCCGCAGACCGACAACAAGACCATAATCGAACGCGGTCTGGCGAAAGGTGAGAAGATCGTGGTGGAAGGCTACCATAAACTGTCGCATGGTATGAAGGTGAACCCTGTGACAGCAGCTCAGGAGAAGAATGGTGCCGAAGAAGTGAATGCATCGGCAAAGGATAAAGGGGATGTGGATGCCAAGGATAAAGGGAAGGAGGGTGCTGATGAAGCGTAATTTCTTTCTTGACCATCCGGTGTTCTCAATTGTGATATCCATCGTGGTATTCATAATCGGTGTCATCGGACTGATGCTTCTCCCTGTCGACCAATATCCGCAGATTGTGCCACCGGTTGTCAAGGTCAGTGCCTCCTATCCCGGAGCCGATGCCCTTACGGTCACTCAGGCAGTGGCTACCCCTATTGAGCAGGAATTGAACGGCACTCCCGGCATGATCTATATGTCGTCGTCAAGTTCAAACTCCGGCGGCTTTTCCGCCATCGTCACATTTGATATTGATGTCGATCCGGAGTTGGCTGCCGTGGATATCCAGAACCGAGTGAAGAAGGCGGAATCACGTCTCCCTGCCGAAGTTGTGCAGAATGGCATATCGGTGTCGAAGGAGACGGCAAGCCGACTGATGACCATCACAATCCAGTCAGACGATCCAAAGTTTGATGAAGTATATCTCAGCAACTACACCACTCTCAACGTCATTGACCCTATCCGACGCATACCGGGCGTCGGCAGTATAAGCAACGTCGGAGGCAGGTATTACGCCATGCAGATATGGGTGGATCCTGCGAAACTTGCAGATATGGGGCTTACGGTGAAGGATATACAGAATGCCTTGAAAGACCAGAACCGAGAATCTGCCGCCGGCACTCTCGGTCAGGCACCTTCGGAGAATGTTGACATAACTATGCCGATCATCGCAAGAGGGCGTCTATCGTCAGTTGCTGAGTTTGAGGATATCGTGTTGCGTGCGGAGAGCGGCGGCTCGGTGATAAGGATGAAGGATGTGGCGCGTGTGTCGCTTGAGGCGTCAAGCTATGCTACGGAGAGTGGTATCAACGGCGGGAATGCTGCCGTAATCAACATCAACATGCTCCCCGGAGCAAACGCCATGGAGGTGGCGGATGCCGTGAAGAGGGAGATGGAGAATATTGCAAAGGGATTTCCGGAGGGTATAACCTACGATATACCGTTTGACATGACCACCTACATATCGGAGTCTATACATCACGTCTACAAGACATTCTTCGAGGCTCTGATACTGGTGATTCTCGTGGTCTATCTATCGCTTCAGAACTGGCGTACAACACTTATCCCAGTGATTGCCGTGCCGATCTCGCTTGTCGGCACATTCGGCGTGATGCTCATGTTCGGATTCTCCCTCAACATGCTGACTCTGCTCGGTCTTATCCTCGCCATCGGTATTGTGGTGGATGATGCGATAGTCGTCGTGGAGAATGTGGACCGACTGATGAACGAGGAGAAACTATCTCCATACGAGGCGACGGCAAAGGCGATGAGTGGTATCGGTTCGGCACTGATTGCAATGTCGCTGGTGCTCTGTGCGGTGTTTATCCCCGTGAGCTTTCTCCCCGGCATAACCGGTCAGCTCTACCGTCAGTTCACTATCACTATCGCGGTGTCCGTCATCATATCCACGATGGTCGCGCTCACGCTGTCTCCGGTGATGTGTGCGAAGCTGCTGCGTCCGGAGACGAAGAAAAAGCGGGCGAAACTGTTCCGGCTCATCAATATCTGGCTCGGTAAGGGGAACCGATTCTATTGCGGAATGATAAGGAAGGGGTTGGCACGACCCAAGACTATGGTTGCCATCTACGTAGGGGCGATAATTCTTATCTGCGTGATGAACTACCTGATGCCGCGCAGCTTCATGTCGCAAGAGGATCAGGGTTATTTCACGGTGGAGCTTGCCCTTCCGGAGGGTGCCACAATTGAGAGGAGCCGTGAGGTGACGGAGAGGGCTATCGCTTATCTGAAGGAGGATCCCGACGTGAGATATGTGCTCAACGTGACCGGATCATCACCGCGCGTGGGCACGAATCCCGCCCATGCGCAGCTGACCGTGATTCTGAAACCATGGGATGAGCGCGAGACGGAGGATATAACCGTTGTCCGCGAGCGCATTAGGGATCATCTTGCCGGGTATCCGGAGAGCGAGGTGTTTGTCTCTACACCTGCCATCATACCGGGTCTCGGTTCATCCGGCGGCTTTGAGATGGTACTCGAGGCGAAGGGGGATGCGACGTATCAGGATCTGCAACAGGCAGTCGACTCATTGAGGCATTATGCCGCAGCAGTGCCGGCGATTGCGAATCTGTCGGTGTCGATGCAGCCAGACATCCCGCAGCTATATTTCGATGTGGACCGCGATAAGGTGAAGATGCAGGGCATACCGGTGAGCGATATCTTCTCCACGATGAAGGCTTTCACCGGTTCGGTCTACGTCAACGACTTCAACATGTTCAACCGAATATACCGCGTCTACATACAGGCGGAGGCACCCTTCCGCGCCAACAAGGAGAATCTGAACCTCTTCTTCGTGAAGAGCACCGACAACACGATGGTGCCGATCACCTCGCTCGGTACATCTCGCTTCACCACCGGACCCGGAACTATGTCGCGCTTCAACATGTTCTATTCAGCCACCGTGTCGGGGGATGCCGCCAATGGCTACAGCACCGGTCAGGCTATGGATGCGCTGGAGAAAATCGTCAGGGAGAAACTTCCCGAAAATATCGGGGTGGAATGGAGCGGTCTGTCATATCAGCAGAAGCATGAGAGCGGCAATACGGCTCTTGTGCTCGGTCTCGCCTTCCTGTTTGTGTTCCTCTGTCTGGCGGCGCAATATGAGAGTTGGAGTGTGCCGTTGGCAGTGATTCTGTCCTTACCCGTAGCCGGAGTGGGAGCATATCTCGGTATATGGGTATGCGGACTTGAGAACAACATCTATTTCCAGATAGGATTGGTGATGCTTGTGGGTCTGGTGGCTAAGAATGCCATTCTGATTGTGGAGTTTGCGAAGGAGGCTGTCGACAAGGGTGCGGATGCCGTGAGTGCCGCGCTTACTGCCGCACGACTGCGTTTCCGTCCTATCGTGATGACTTCGCTGGCATTCATGCTCGGACTTATACCGCTCCTTTTTGCATCCGGTCCCGGTTCTGCCGCACGCCGCGACATTGGCACCGGAGTATTCTTCGGTATGCTTGTGGCGATTACTGTCGGTATCCTGTTTGTACCGTTCTTTTTCGTGATGATAGAGCGTTTCGTTAGAAAAAATAAATAGAAAGATCTAAAGATGCGATACAATTTGAAATCAAATATAATTCTGTCGGTGCTACTTGCCTGCACAATGGCGTTTGCCTCATGTTCGGGAGTGAAGGGGCTTGCGAAGCCCGACCTTCAGATGCCTTCGGCGTTCATGGACAGCCCGACCACTGATTCTCTTTCGATTGCCGATATGGATTGGTGGGAATTTTTTACGGATGAACCGCTGAGGGAGATAATTATGCGTACTCTTGAGAATAACCGCGATATGCTCAAGGCACAGGCACGGGTTGATGAGCTTCGTGCCCTCTATGGCGTGGAGAAGGTCAACATGTTGCCTGAAATCACCGGCACGGTTGGAGCTGACCATGAGACCAATAACTATCATGGCGACGGTGTGGATAAAGATCCGGAATTTGACCTTAAACTATCCGTAGGTTGGGAGATAAATCTATGGGGAGCCCTCACGTGGGCACGTCGTCAGAGCAAGGCGAAGTATGTGGCTACGGTGGAAGATATGCGTGCCATGCGTATGACTCTCATATCGCAGGTGGCATCCGCTTATTTCAGACTTATAGCTCTCGATAATGAGCTTGAGATCGTGCGTCAGACTCTATTGACCCGTCAGGAATCTCTTGAACAGGCACGTCTTCGTTTTGAGGGTGGTCTCACGTCGGAGACTGTATATCAGCAGGCAAAGGTGGAGTATGCCACCACTGCATCGCTTGTGCCGAATCTTGAGAGTGAAATCAATAAGGCACGCAATGCCATAACGCTTCTGATGGGGGAATATCCGGAGAAGGAGATTCGCCGATCGGCATTGAGCCTGTATGAGAATCTGCCGGAACGTCTTCCGGTAGGTGTGCCCTCATCACTGTTGCAGCGTCGTCCCGACCTGCGCAGGGCGCAGCAGAACCTGGAGGCGGCTATGGCGGATGTCGGTCTGAAATATGCCAACCGTTTTCCGAATCTGAAGATCTCCTTGTCAGGAGGTCTGGAGAATGATGAGCTGTCTACTTTCTTCAAATCCCCGTGGACTTACGTGGGAGGAAACATTGCCGGACCGATTTTCGATTTCGGGCGACGTAAGAAGAAATATGAGGCTTCGAAAGCCGCCTACGAACAGGCGCGTTATTCCTACGAGCAGGCAGTGATAAGCGCATTTACTGAGGTAAGCAATGCCGTGGTAGATTACCAGAAGGCGCATGAGTCGGCATTACTGAAGTCGGAGCTTTGCGATGCCGCCACAAAATACGTGCAGCTTGCCCATGTGCAGTACCGTGGCGGAAGTCTCAACTATATAGACGTGCTCGACGCACAGCGACGTTTCTTCGATGCCCGCATCGGACTCAGTAATGCCCTTCGCAACGAATACCTTGCCATAGTCAATCTCTATAAGGCACTCGGTGGAGGACTTGACCCGTCGCCCAAATCCACCGCCCATTCCACATCTCCAACCCATTAGTAATCCAATCTGCCTGTAATAATGGAACCGGTTGAAACTTTATTATCCCGGTGGTCCGACAATACAGATTCAAACACAAAAAGCAGGTCACCATGACGGTTGCCTGCTTTTTGTGTATGTATGGGGTTGAAAGTTGTGTGCTGACGTGTCGGTTTACAACTTTGGCAGGGATGACAACAGAGTTGTCGGATGTTTTTATGTTATTTTGCGGAAACCGACTCATCCGGCTGTTGACTGACCTATCTTTTTGCCGGAATGTGGTCAATGCTATAGAATCAGATTGAATTTATATATCATGAGACAGAACAGAAAAGATTATGCGCGCTTGTGGCGCGTGGGCGTGGCTTTACCATTGTTGGCGTCAATGGGCGCCGGTGTGTCGCCGATGATGGCAGACGACAATGTGAAGACCACGTTCCAGACTTCGCGTGAATGGCGTCCTACTATTGATAACCGTGCGGATGCCGTGATGGTGTATGGTGTGGGTGGCAATCCTTCCGACAGGAATGGAAACCGTAATTTTGAGAGTCGCGTGAAGAGCTGGCGCGACCGTGGCTATACAGTGCATTTCATGACCGGAATCGCATGGGGCGAGTATCAGGATTATTTCACCGGGAAATGGGACGGTCGTTCCCATCTTGATGAAGGACAGGTGACGCAGCGCGGCGACACTATCTGGCACGGGCACCTTGTGCCTTATATCGTGCCGTCGATGAACTTCCTGAAATATCTGAAGGAGGCTCACGTGAAGCGCGTGATTGATGCCGGTATTGACGCTATCTTTATGGAGGAGCCTGAGTTCTGGGCGCGTTCGGGATATAGCGATGCTTTCAAACGCGAATGGAAGGAGTATTATGGCACTGAATGGCAACCGCAGCATGAGTCGCCCGAAGCTACGTATCTCTCCAATAAATTGAAGTATCATCTCTATTATCGTGCGTTGAATGAGGTGTTCACCTACGCCAAGGAGTATGGCAAGACGCTTGGTCGGGATATAAAGTGCTATGTGCCTACCCATTCTCTCGTCAACTACTCTCAGTGGCAGATTGTCAGCCCGGAGGCGAGTCTTGCATCTCTGCCTTGCGTTGACGGATATATCGCACAGGTGTGGACCGGAACTTCCCGCGAACCGAATTATTATAATGGCAAGGCACGCGAGAGGGTATTTGAGACTGCTTTCCTTGAATACGGCTCTATGGAGTCGATGACCGCACCGACGGGCAGAAAGATGTTCTTCCTCACTGACCCGATTGAGGACCGTGCGAAGGATTGGGATGACTATAAGCGTAATTATCAGGCTACCTTTACTGCCAAACTTCTCTATCCCGGTGTAGGCGACTATGAGATAATGCCTTGGCCTGAACGTATCTATGAGGGGCTTTACCGCGTGAGTGCCGACAGCGATGAGAAGACGAAGATTCCGCGTTTCTACTCTGCGCAGATGCAGGTGATGGTGAATGCCTTGAATAAGATGCCGGTGGTGAAGAACACTGTCAGCGGCAACCAGGGTATCGGCGTGCTGATGTCAAACTCCCTTATGTTCCAGCGTTTCCCGCTTCATGAAGGTTATGACGATCCGCAGCTCGCGAATTTCTACGGCATGGCGATTCCTCTTGTAAAGAGGGGTGTGCCTGTTAAGACTGTGCATATCGAGAATCTCGGATTCCCCGCTACGCTTGCATCGACGAAGGTGCTCGTGATGACTTATTCTAATATGAAACCGCTTGACCCGGCTGCTCATGAGCATCTTGCCGAATGGGTGAAGAAGGGTGGTGTGCTTCTGTTCTGCGGCTCGGATAAGGACCCATTCCAGAGTGTGCCGGAATGGTGGAACAACGGCGGCAATTCATACGCTGCACCGTCGCAGCATCTCTTCTCTATGATGGGTATGCCGCAGAATGCCGGTGAAGGTAACTATAAGGTAGGGAAGGGCACTGTATGCGTGATGCGTCATGACCCGAAGGAGTTCATTCTGAATGAGAATGGTGATGCCGGATATATATCTACGTTGACCGGTCTTTATGAGAAGCAGGCTAAGGGTGGCGCACTCAAATTCAAGAACAACTATCTGCTTCAGCGCGGTCCCTACACTCTCGCTGCTGTGGTTGATGAGAGTGTGAGCGATGAGCCGCTTACTCTGAAAGGTAAGTATATAGATATGTTTGACCATACGCTCCCGATGAAGGATGAGGTGACTGTTACACCAAACACACAGGTTATGCTTCTCGATGTCGCTAAGGTGAAGGATGGCAAGAAGCCACAGGTGCTTGCCGCTTCTTTCCGTGAGAGCGATGAGAAGAGAGCGAAAGGGGAGTACACATTTGTAGCAAAAAGTCCGATCGATACAGACGGCGTGGCACGTGTGCTTCTCCCCTCAGCACCCAAGAGTGTGCTGATAGATGGAAAGGAATCATTGGTTTCCAATGCATGGGATGCAGCTTCAAGAACGTATCTAATTAACTTCGAGAATAACCCCGACGGACGCAAGGTGACCTTCCGTTGGTAATATTAATCATCAATTAAATGACTAATCTACTGAAATATGCTATTGCGGCGGCAATGATATCTCTGTCGGTGTCAGCCGTTGCCGAGAGCCGGATAGATATAAATTTAAAGAAAACCGGTGACAAGGTGCCGGCTACGCTCTATGGCGTATTCTTTGAGGAGATATCCGGAGCCGGCGACGGCGGACTATACGCCGAGATGGTGCGCAACCGTGGCTTTGAGGAGGGTACTCTTCCGACCGGCTGCACGCTTGATGCCGACGGCTTTGCCGCCGCTCCGACTGCGCGTTGCTATTCCAATGATTCCATCAACAATTTCAAGGTGCGTTGGGGTGCCGACCGTGGCATGACCGCGTGGCGCACGCAGTATGCCGACGGCTCACAGGCATCTTCGCAAATCACCGATGAATATCCGTTAAATTCCGCAACGCCTCATTCTCTGCGCATTGACCTCAGCCGCGCCCATCGCGACGTGTCGGCTGTAAATACCGGATACTGGGGTATGGCAATCGAGAAAGGGAAAACGTATCGTCTCAGTCTATATCTGCGAGGGGAGGGTGCCCGTCGATGCACGGCTTCGCTCGTGGATGCTGCCGGAAAGTCTCTTGCCTCCGCTCAGATAAATATAGATTCCGATGGCGAATGGCACAAGTATGACGCCACTTTTGTCGCCGATGATTCGTGCGACAAGGCATCCCTTAGCCTGTCGTTCCCTCCGGAGGGTACTATATGGCTTGATTTTGTGTCGCTGTTTCCTGCCGATACCTACCGCAACCGTCCCAATGGGCTTCGTCGGGATATCGCCACAACCATCGAGGAGTTGAAACCGGCATTTATCCGCTGGCCCGGCGGTTGTATCGTGGAAGGTCTTACGCTGGATAACCGTGTGAATTGGAAAGAGACGATAGGTGATCCGGTGAAACGTCCCGGTGAATATGATCTCTGGGGCTACCGTAGCACCTACGGTTTTGGTTACCATGAATTTCTGCAATTCTGTGAGGATATCGGTGCCGATGGTATGTTTGTGTGCAATGCCGGTATGTCGTGTCTGTTCCGTAACGGTGACTATGTGGATGGTGACGACCTTGAACCGCTGATTCAGGATGCTCTTGACGCGATAGAGTATGCCATAGGCGATACCTCTACACGTTGGGGTGCGGAACGTGCCCGCAACGGGCATCCGGAGCCATTCCCTCTGCGATATGTTGAGGTAGGAAATGAGAATGTGTTTGGTAGATATGCCGTAAACTATAACCGTTTCCATAAGGCTATTAAGGAGCGTTATCCGCAGATTGAGCTTATAACGGCTCTCATGTTCAGCAAGGATGTCGAAAAACTTGATGAGGTGGAGATTATCGATCCGCATTATTATGAGACTGCCGACTGGTTCTATAATAATGCCGATGTCTACGACAAACTCCCTTCGCGTCTCCCCTACAAGGTGTATATAGGTGAATATGCCGCTACCGGACGTAACAATCTCTATTCTTCGCTTGCCGAGGCTGCATTCCTTACCGGGGTGGAGCGGAATGGCGACAAGGTGCAACTCGTGTCGTATGCACCATTGTTGCAGAATGCCCATTATGGCAAGGGTCATCTGATTGTGTATGATGGTAAGCAGACTTACGGACGTTCGAATTATCATCTCTTGAAGGCGTTTGCTGAGAATCGTCCTGATGTTAATGTGAATACGGTGATAAGAGGGGAGGATACCGCTGTCCCGTTCGCGCCTCATGGATTTATCGGTCTTGGCACGGCAAATGCGTCTGCGGAGTTCCGCGATATACGGATTGAATCCGGTGGTAAACTGGTATATTCCTCTGAACGTGATGGTATTGACGGCAGATGGAGTCCGCTGAGAGGTAAATGGGAGTTTGGTGCGGATGGCACCATCATTCAGACAGAGGCGTCGCATGAGTCAATTATCAAGCTCAACGACCTTACCACCGGCGACTGCACAATACGTCTTAAAGCCAAAAAGACAGATGGAAGGGAAAGTATGCGCGTGATTTTCGGTATGGAGAATGAGGGTAAGTATTTCATGGCGGATTTAGGCAGTCATTCCAATGAATCTGTAATCTTCCGTGAGATCAGCGAGAAGGGTTCCGTATCGCTGTTCGACTACCGCAATCAGTTGCCGATTCTCAAAGACAAATGGTATGACGTGTGCATCAAGATACGTGGCAATAAATGGACCTGTTATCTTGACGGTAAGGAGGCGTATACCTACAACTATCGCGTTGTCAACAAGCATTATGCGGTTGCCGGCGTTGATAAGGATCGCAAAGAGTTGATAGTAAAGATGGTGAACGGACGTACTGAGCCGTGGCGCACGTCGATAGCACTGCGTGGTGGCAGTGCAGCGAATGGAGATGCACGCCGTATAGTCGTTGGAGCCGATGATATCAATGCGGAAAATTCATTTGCCGAACCATTGAAGATCAGTGCACAGGAGAGCAACATGAAAGTTTCCGGCAATACGATAGACGTGGAATGCCCGGCAAGCTCCGCCATGATTCTCCGTATCCCATTGAAATAACCCGAGTCAACCTCCAATAACACAAAGAGTCAAGGATGCACGATCCTACGCGCATCCTTGACTCTTTGTGTTATATCATTTTTATCGATTGTTGTCGGGTCAATTGTAGAGGCGGAGCCATTTGGTATGCAACCAACATTTTGGAGTTTCCGTCATTTTCGGGCTAAAACATTTTGGAGTTTTCGTCAAAATGATTACTTTTATGTTAAGAATAAGCAGATTGCTCAATTATGGAAAGAGGAATATTCCGATGCAAGATATACGACAAGATTAAGGAATGGAAATCATGGTCAGATGGTTTCGTAGAAAATTCTCATCAAGGATAAGGTCACACTATCTTCTTTACACAAAAGACATACGTTGTGAGGAAGATTTGATTTGTCTGCCGGTCTATAGGCAGGACTATTGTGAAGTTCAAACTGAAAACTGCGATTGTTCCAAAACAAAAGCATGTTGAACCATACTTAAAAAACAATATGTTACAAAAAAGACACTATTTTGATACAATTATGAAAGTCAGGGTTACAAATAATAAAATCTTTTAGACAAAAAGAAATATCATTTAGAAGATTTATATCTAACTTTGCATCGATACTTATCTAAGTAAGACAAACTCAATTTCTGTTATTCTTAGAATGGCATTATGTAAATGACTTCAATAAGAAAAAATCAAAATCAATATACTTTGACAATTATAGTTGTTTATGATTTCAATATCATTCATCAATGGCAAATTTAAAGAATATTTTATTTTCTGCGTTGCTTCTATGTGGTTTAGCTTCATGCAGAAATACAGATGAAAATGCCGGTTCACCTGTGACCGGCTATGATACGGAAGTATCAGCGGAATGTCTGTCATCATTGATTTCCGACTTCGAATGTCTCCAGCTTGAATGTAAACCGGAATGTCTCCTGACAAATATAAACAAGATTGAGATGACCGACTCATTACTCATCATTTCCGACATGGAACATCTCTTTGCATTTACGAAAGATGGAAAATTCTCCCATGTGTTCGGGGCAAAAGGGAATGCTGAAAATGAGTATATTGTCATTGGCACTTTCATGATTGATCCCGAAGGGAAGGTCGTACTGGTGGATCCTTATTCCGGCAAATTCATATATTTCCGACAAAATGGCGAGTTTATCTCATCAACCAAGGTTGATCAATCCATCTTAATGAATATTCAAGATGGATGTTTTGTAGATAAAGACAGAATATTCACCAGCCAATATATCTATAATGACCAGAACACCGCATTCACATTGATCGACTTGAATAAGAAAATAGTACAGGAGGTTGCAAAGACACCTATGCGTACTGACAATACAATGGAACGGATCGGGTTCCACCCTTTCTCCCACTATCAGGATTCTATCAAATGGATCCTTCCATTTGAGCCAAAGGTTTATGGACTCAACTCCGGCTGCATATATGATATCCTCACATCAGAAACGGTATGTGCTAACCTCGGGGAAATAAATAATTTTTCAATCATGACATACATGGATTTTATGCAGAAAAACATGTTCATCGGGTTTACTGATATCTTTGAAACGTCCGGACACATAATCTTACCATGTAGCAACCTTGACTGCACAATTATAAACAAAAAAGATTTGTCTTGTCGTCATTTCTTTACTGAATCCGGAAAAATCGCCTCAATGCAATTGTTTGGCATGCGTTACGCAGGTGGTGACACACTCATAGGTATGTTGATGCCGTTCCAACTCCAGAATATGGAGTTTGCTGAAAATTGTGATGCCGGACTTTTAAAACTAAAAACTCTTAAACAGTCATTTGACAAAGACGGCAATCCTATAATCCTATTCTACTCAATAGAATAGCTAAGAGTTGACTCAGTTGAAATGATACTCACTAAAACGTCTATAAACTAAAAACTCTCAACAAATCTCCCTATGTAACAATGATTTAATCTTTGTCACACCAAACAAAAACATCCACATGAGACGTAACCCTTTTTTCACATTCTTAGGCATCATGGTTTTAGCCGTTTTGCTAAACAACGCATGTAAAAACGAAAAGACACTTAGCGAATTTACTGTCGAGATTGAAAATAATGACGAGAACGTTTCTGAACAATTTGATTCCATTTTCAAATATTCCGGACATGTCGTCCTTAGTACGGATGACCAATCAATTCTTGGGAATATTAACAAGGTATATGTTGATAACGACACGCTATATATAATGCATGAAAATTCTCACATTGCCTCATTTGACAAAAGCGGAGCATATATCAGAGATTATAGTCACCTTGGTCATGGTCATGGGGAATATATATCACTCTCCGATTTCGACATACATGACGATTTCTTATATCTCCTCTCAGACAATAAAATCTTAATATATGATAAACAAAACAATTATTCCGGCACGATAGATCTACCCAATGCCGCGCAAGGGCTATGCGTGATGGATTCAGGTATAGCATTAAATAACGAATTCGGGTATGGCGACAGCTCCACTGTAGATCATTTCTGCTATTCCTTCATATCAAACGATGGGAAAGTTATCAACCGGGTACGATTTAATGATGCGTTGCTCGGTCATACATACTCTACAAACGGACAAGTCGGTAAATTCATAAAAAATGGCAATCGAGTCTACACCTATTTCCCATATAACGAGACTATCTATGAGATTGATTCCATTTCCGGTGACATCAAACCATTAGTTGATCTAAAAATGGAGACTCGCCACATCGGAGCGGATACGGAAGCCCAAGAGGTTGATCGTATTCTGAAATCTAATGTCGCAAAGGTATTTCATGCTGCTTATATCTATGGCGACTTACTTTTCTTTTCCTATTTTGACAACAGGATAAAAAGCGTGCTCTGCTCTCTGCAAGGGAAGATATATCTTAACGGAGCTGCCACAATTGATTCAAACGGACTGCCTATTTCTTTTTACGGATTATACACTTCTTCACCATCCGACAGCATACTTAGCATCGTGCCTGCCCCGGTTGTGAAATCAATCGCATCTGGGAAAAATGGTCTGTCGGAATATCCTGTAATCAACGAAATTTCGCAACAGCTCGAGTCGGATTCAAATCCGGTATTAGTCTTTTATCGGCTAAACAAGCAGTCGCTTTAGATATCGAGATTACCTCCGGAACGACATATTTCATGTGTATCTCAAAACCTTAAATGGTTTAATGTTTAATGTTTATGGTTTATGATCATTAAATTTTGTATAATGAAAAGATTCGTGGATTTTTGTGAATCTTAAACCTTAAACTATAAACTTTAAACCCCTGAAGTGCAGCTTGCGAAACTTCAGTTATTTAACAAATAGGACATATAGATATAAATTCTTCGGCTATGTACTGACTCAGTTGAAATGGTATACAATGGATACAAAATACATTGAAACCATCAAAAAAATAACCACAATGAAAACAACTTTAAAGGTGGCAATCCCTCTTTTTCTATCGTTGGCTATTGTATTGGTCGGATGCTCTGAAAAGAGATCCGACTGTACATCCATACCCCTGAATCTAAGGAAGGTTGCTCGTGATTCAATACCTTATTCGGAATTTGTCGACTCCATCACGTATGTCGATCTTGAAACATCCGACAACTGCATAATCGGCACAATATCCAACATACGCATTGCTGACGGGCAAATCGTGGTTCTTGACGATCTTTCACAACGCGTGATGCTGTTTGACAGCATCGGCAGTTACATACATGATATAGGTAGCCGAGGATTAGGAGCCGGAGAATATATACGTGCCGCCCAAATTGATGTTGACAAAGAAGCGGAAAACATCCTTATACTCGACCACACCGGGTGCGCTGTGCTGAGATATTCGTATGATAACAAATTCATTGGTAAAGATTCCGTAGGATATGCCGATGATATTGTATACCTTGGGAATAACACATATCTGACCGCTAATTACAATGATGCTTCAGACAATGCAGGAATATATCTTGCATCCACATCATCCGGAGAGATCAGAAAACTTGAAGGATGCAGCAATGGTCTGCCTACTAATAAGCCGTGGTTATTTTTCTATGACGATGGAATCATGAGCATCATGACCCGACCTTATGAAAACAGGCTTATGGAATGGAATGGAAACAATCTCACATCTGTTGTGGATTTTATTGTCGAACCGTCACCCACCTCTTGGCAGATTCAAGAGATAGGGAAGGATCGAATGAAAGCAACTGAATACATAGATCGTGTGGTCTTCCATAACAGCAGACGTTGGTTTTTCATGTATTTCTGGATGGATGGCGAGGTCAGGCATATATTCTGGGATAAGACCGGCACTAATCCTGAAGTTGTCAGATACTTGAAAAATGATATCGATGGTGTTAACGGAATAGGACTGCCTGTATGCATTGACAATTCATTCGTAATGGTTGTTTCAGAAGAAAATCCTGAGGCAAATCCACGTCTTCAATTCCTGCATCTCAAATGAAAAACAGATATTCAATACGACACCCGCCACATCCGACATGAAGAGGGAAGCCCGCCTGATAATATCCGAAATGTAGAGGCCGTTTGATTCCATATCATGAAATGTGACCGTAGTGTTGGTGTTATCTTAGCGGTAACATTTTGGAGTTTTCGTCATTTTCGGGCTAAAACATTTTGGAGTTTCCGTCAAAATGGTTGCTTTCTTATTAAGAATTAATAGATTACTTGATTGTGGAAAGGATGTGCCTTTTATGAGCCGTGAGGTTCATTTAGTTGTAGAGGCGGAGCCATTTGGTGATGAAATAGAGGAGGGTGATGAAGGCGACAGCGATACATAATGACAGGAGCCATGAGAGACCGAGAGGGTTTTGCAGCAGGTCAATCATGGTGACGGTCAATATGATGGTCGAGATAAGACGTATGTTATTCTGTGCTTTCCACGACATACGGAATTTTCCGCAGAAGAGTAGCACAATCGTGCTGATGATTGTTAGGATTAAATTTGCGATGATCATAGTGTGTGGGATTGAAATGACATACCAACCCCCCACCCCGTAAAGGGGGAGTTAAAGATTCGCACATCAACTCCCCCTTTACGGGGATGGGGGCTGAACCGTATGCAAAGTTATAATTTATTTTTTTGTTGCACAAATTCAGTTAAAATGTTGTAACTTTGGGATGTTTTAGAAGGATATGTGTAAATTAACTGAAGTTTCGCAAGCTGCACTTCAGTGGTTTAAAGTTTATAGTTTAAGGTTTAAGATTCACGAAAATCCACGAATCTTTTCATTATACAAAATTTAATGATCATAAACCATAAACATTAAACCTTAAACCATTTAAGTGAAGCAAGTTGGAAAACTTGCGAAACTTAAATAAATTAACGACATTATGAACTTAACCTTGAGACGAAATTTAATATCACGGATGGGAATAGCGGCTTTTACGATGCTTGCATTTATGCCGGTGGGTGTGTATGCAGGTTCGGGAAGCTTGGTTAAAGGGGAGCATGAGGCAACTGATAGAGAGCGTGACGTTTTTATGGGAGCCGAATGGATCGGGACAGCTTCCGATGACATACCGCTATATCCGGATTATCTTTCTGTGTTTAAGATTGATTTTGATATAGAGGTGGATGCCGGTGGTTCGGCTGCAATACTTTACGGCATGAACGACCCACGTCTGATGAATGTTGACCTTAACATATACAATATCGCTGCTCCTCGTGATGAATCCGCCATAAAGATAGAATTCAGTCATTCGGGAGAGATACGAGTGTTCCGTTATGGGTATCATCCGGCTGACAGCAAGAGCAAACCATTGGGGGTGTATCAGTGTGGAGATGTCTGGGGAAAATCCAATCATGTCAGCATTGCATCTAATCTTGGACATACGGATATATTTGTCAATGGGAAGAAGGTGTGCTATATAGGGATAAATCCTATCGGGAATGGAGGCGACTGGCTGGCGTTCCCGGTATTGGCGGAAATGGGGGTGGATATTTCCGGTAATGCCGTAATCTCAAACTTGAAAGTACGCAATTTCCGGGAACCTTCCAACGTATTGTTCGCCGATTCTGCCGCTCATGCCGTCACAGGGAGGATAAATCTCCCGGAGAGGTCAATGCCGCAACTTCGCACTAATATACCGGTTGACGGTAAGCGTGATGTGAAGTCCGCGAGAATTGATGTGACAGCCAGAGGTATATATGATTTGAAGGTGAATGGCAAACGTGTGACCGAAGGATATTTCTATCCCGGATCCACACAATACAACAAGACACATCTCTTTAATACCTTTGACATAACCCCTTACCTTACGGAAGCGAATAATACGCTGGATGTAAGCATGGGGGAGGGATGGTGGAGCGGTCCTGCCACTTTTATGGGGGAGATGTGGAATTTCTATGGCGACAGGCAATCCTTGCTTGCTTGTGTGACGGTGGAATATACGGATGGAACCGTCTTATGCTACCCGACATTGCCGTCCACATGGGAATATTGTGCAGATGGCGCAAACGTGGTTGGAAGTTTTTTCAACGGAGAGATATATGATGCCACGCGCCGAGCGTCGGATATGACCTGGCATCCGGCAGAGAGGGTCGGTTGCGACTCCACCACTTATCCATTCCCCGGAGGCTGGGATAACGTGGTCATCCGTAGGGATTACGGAGATAAGGTTGTGGCTGCCGACACATTGACCGCCGTCTCTGTCGTGGAGCCGAGGAAGGGTGTCTTCATCTATGATTTCGGACAGAATTTTGCCGGAGTGCCTCTTCTGCGTCTGTCGGGTCAGAAACGGGGTACGGAAGTAGCCATGAGATATGCGGAGGTGCTCTATCCCGATATGGAGCGGTATGGTGCCAACAGAGGTATGATAATGACCGAGAATATCAGGGCGGCAATGAACAAGGATGTATACGTGGCTGCCGGAGAGGAAGAGGAATATTTCTCTCCACGTTTCACGTTGCATGGTTTCAGGTATGTCGAGATCACTGGAATAGACAAACCTCTCCCGGTAGAGGATGTGAAGGCAGTGGCGTTAAGTTCAATTGATAAGTTTAAGGCATCGTTTGAATGCTCGGATACACTTGTCAACCGACTGTGGAAAAATATATTATGGTCAACACGCTCCAATTTCATATCCATACCTACCGATTGCCCTCAGCGTAATGAGCGGCTCGGATGGATGGGGGATATCTCCGTATATGCCCCTACCGCCACAAAGATTGCCGATGTCTCGGCAATTCTGCGTCAATATCTTCAGTCTGTGCGCGATTGCCAGACGCCGGAAGGTAAATTTCCCGATGTGGCTCCTACCGGAGTGGGGTTCGGAGGGTTCCTCTGGGGTAGTGCAGGCATCACCGTGCCATACGAGCATTTCCTGCAATATGGCGACACTACTTTAGTGAGGGAGCATTATCCGGCGATGAAACGATATATGGATTACGTCTTTGATAAGACTATTGATCCGCAGACTGGGGTTATGGTGCAGGACAGGGCTTGGGGAGACTTGGGCGATTGGCTTAGTCCGGAATATGATAAGAATGACAAGTCGCTCCTTTGGGAATGTTATCTTATATATGACCTTGACATAATGACTTATCTTGCGAAGGTGGTCGGTAATGATACGGATGCAGCCTTTTATAAGAATAAAGGGGATGAACGCAGGGAGTTTTTCAAAAAGGTGTATGTGGATCCGGCTACGAAGAAGACACGTTTCTCTTCGTTTGACCCGGAGAGGGAGGGTAGGTTTGTCGATACACAGGCATCATACGCTCTCCCCATAGCTATGGGCATCATGGATGATCCTACATTCGCCGACAATTTTATTGCCACCATCACGCGTGAGAATATTGCCGATAACGGGAAGGTGTGTCCTCCGTATTCCCTTATGACAGGGTTCATAGGCACGGCATGGATTCAGGAGGCATTGAGCCGGATAGGAAGGGGTGATGTGGCATACCGGATACTTGCCAATAAGGAATATCCGTCGTGGCTATATCCTGTGACTCAGGGGGCGACCTCTGTATGGGAGCGACTGGATTCTTATACACATACAGATGGATTCGGAGCAAACAACAGTATGAATTCATTCAACCATTATTCATTCGGCTCTGTCGGCAACTGGCTGCTTACCCGCTGTCTCGGCATAAAATATGATGATAATGGCATTACGGTAGCTCCAGATCCTGACATTACGGGTGCCCTCTCTTATGCCAATGGTGAGCTGGAGACGCCATGGGGATTGGTGAAAAGTGGCTGGAAGATTGAGGGGGATAAGGTGAGATATGAGGTGGAGGTGCCGATCGAGTCGTGTTTTGTCGCACCCGACGGCACAAAACATCGGCTTAACATCGGAAAGAATCGTATCATATTGCGAAAGTGAGATTATTTTGGCTAACTTTGCATTAGTTTTTATGACTTTGATATGGAGGAACGGATTTTACTTTGTCTTTGCCACATGAGTGGCAAGGAGATGGACTTTATAAATGAGGCGTTTGCGGAGAATTGGGTGCTCCCGCTCGGTCCGAATGTCAACGGATTGGAGAAGGATCTTGAGAGGATGTTCATACCCACCGCCGACTCAATGCCGAAGGATGGCGTGACGGTGCAGTCGCCTGATCTTCTTTTGAGCCATGACCCCGCTCTGTTGGAGAGGAAACGTATTGTGGCTCTCTCTGCCGGCACGGCTGCAATCCACCTTGGACTTGTGGCTCTCGGTGTCGGGCACGGGGATGAGGTGATGGTGCAGAGTTTCACGTTCAGCGCATCGGCAAACCCCGTGACATACGTCGGTGCAACCCCCGTGTTTGTCGATTCCGAGCCTGACACGTGGAATATGGACCCGCAGCTGCTCGACGAGGCTATCGCCGACCGTGTGGCTAAGACGGGTAAGAAACCGAAGGCGATAATTCCGGTATATCTATATGGTATGCCTGCAAAGATAGATGAGATATTGGCAGTCGCCGCAAAATGGAAGATACCTGTGCTGGAGGATTCCGCCGAAGCATTCGGCAGCCGCTATCGCGGGCAGTATTGCGGCACGTTCGGGCGATTCGGTGTCATGTCGTTCAATGGCAACAAGATGATAACCACTTCCGGAGGTGGTGCGCTGGTATGTCCTGACGAAGAGACTTGGCGTCTCGTGATGAGCTATGCCACACAATCCCGTGAGCCATATCCATGGTATCAGCATGAGCGGATAGGCTATAACTACCGCATGAGCAACATCTCTGCCGGCATCGGACGCGGGCAGATGACGATAGCCGAGGAGCATCTTGCCCACCATCGCCGGGTGCAGCAACAATACCGTGAATTGTTTGCCGACATAGAGGGCATAGAGCTTCATGAGAATCCCGGCGAGGAGTTCGACAGCAATTTCTGGCTTTGTGCAATCACTTTCGTCCCGGATCTGAAGGTGAGGGGCGATGACGGCTGCGGACGTCCCGAGGCAATGCGCCGTGCACTTGAGGCACGCAACATAGAGACGCGCCATCTCTGGAAACCGATGCACCGTCAGCCGGTGTTCGCATCCTGCCCCGCCTACGTCAATGGAGTGAGCGACGATTTGTTCAGCCGTGGGCTGTGTATCCCCGCAGGTCCATACGTGGGAGAAAGGGAGGTGCGTCGCATCGTGGAGGCTATCCGCAGCTCTATTTTGGCATGAGGATGAAAAATACACGGTGAAAACTTTGTATTAATGAACAAAAAAACATAAATTTGCACATAATTCCGTGTGTCATGCAGATGCCATGCGTAAATTGCTTTTTCCCAAAAGGCGACAAACCTAAGATTCTAAACTAAATAACTTAAAATAACTTTAATTAAATTCAGAAACTGCTATGTGGTTATCAAGCTCATCTGTAGGACGTAAGTTCGTCATGGCCGTCACAGGCGCCGTTCTCGTCCTATTCCTCACATTTCACTGTTTGATGAACGCCATAGCCATCTGCTGGCCGGCCGCCTACAACTCCGTCTGCGAGTTCCTTGGCGCAAACTGGTATGCTCTTATAGCTTCAGCAGGTCTGGCTCTGTTCATCGTAGTCCACATCATCTACGCGGTGATGCTGACCCTTCAGAACCGCAAGGCACGTGGCAAGGACCGCTACGCCCTTTCCAGTCGTCCCAAGACTGTGGAATGGTCAAGCCAGAACATGCTCGTGCTTGGTATCGTCATCCTGGCGTTCCTTGCTGTTCACATGATCCAGTTCTGGGCAAAGATGCAGCTCCAGGAGATCCGTGGCGTGCACGACGTTCTGCCCCCGGCAGCCGGCACCCTCTTCATCCAGGAGGCATTCTCTCAGTTCTACACTCCGATCATCTACATCATCGGGTTCATCGCCCTCTGGTTCCACCTCAACCACGGTATCTGGTCTATGTTCCAGTCTATCGGTTGGGATAATCAGGTTTGGATCTGCCGCTTGAAGAAAGTGGCTTGCTGGTGGAGCTCCATCGTCGTGGCTCTCTTCATCATCCAGGCTATCGTGTTCACAGTGAAGGCTCACGACAATTTCTACAAGACTGACGAGACTCTTCGCCAGCAGTATAAGGAGATGCTCGTGCCTATGTTTGAGAAAGACTTCGGTCCGGATGCAGCCAGCGCAATCACTGCAGCTCCGTTCGACCAGATGAAGCAGATGATCAAAGGCACACTCTCTCAGATGGAAGCTCCCGAGGCTCAGAGCTATTTCGCAAATGATCCTCAGTTCCCGTCTCGTCTCGAAACTATCAAGGCTGCCGCCGCTCTCATCGACTATCTTGACGTCGACGTGGAAGAGGCTGCCGTTGAATCCGCTACAGAAACCACTCCCCAAACAGAACCAGAACCAGGCAAGTAATTAGCGATATGGAAAATACAAAAGAAAACATCAGAGTAATGAATCCGGCTGATTCCAAAATCCCGGAGGGTCCTGTCGCTGAGAAATGGACCAACTATAAGGCTCATCAGAAACTCGTCAACCCCGCCAACAAGCGTCGTCTTGACGTGATCGTTGTGGGTACAGGTCTTGCAGGTGCATCTGCTGCCTCCACTCTTGCCGAGCTGGGTTTCAACGTGCTCAACTTCTGCATCCAGGATAGCCCCCGTCGTGCTCACTCTATCGCGGCTCAGGGTGGTATCAATGCAGCAAAGAACTATCAGAACGACGGCGACTCCGTGTATCGTCTTTTCTACGATACTGTGAAGGGTGGTGACTATCGTGCCCGTGAGGCAAACGTCTACCGTCTTGCAGAGGTCGCTAACAATATCATCGACCAGTGTGTGGCTCAGGGCGTGCCTTTCGCACGTGAATATGGTGGGCTTCTCGCCAACCGTTCTTTCGGTGGTGCGCAGGTAAGCCGTACTTTCTATGCAAAGGGTCAGACAGGTCAGCAGCTCCTTCTCGGTGCTTACTCTTCACTCAACCGTCAGATTCAGGCTGGCAAGGTGAAGAGCTACAACCGCTATGAGATGCACGACGTTGTGCTCGTGAAAGACAAGGATGGTGTGGAACGCGCTCGCGGTATCATCGCCAAGAACCTTGTGACCGGTGAGTTCGAGCGTTTCGCTGCTCATGCAGTAGTAATCGCTACCGGTGGCTACGGCAACACCTACTTCCTTTCAACCAACGCTATGGGCTGCAACTGCTCCGCTGCTATGGCTTGCTACCGCAAGGGTGCTTATTTCGCTAACCCCGCTTACGTACAGATCCACCCGACCTGTATCCCCGTGCATGGCGACAAGCAGTCAAAACTTACCCTTATGTCGGAGTCTTTGCGTAATGACGGACGTATCTGGGTGCCCAAGAAGAAAGAGGATGCCGAGAAACTTCAGAAAGGTCAGATCAAGGGTAGCGATATTCCGGAGGAGGATCGCGACTACTATCTCGAGCGTCGTTATCCGGCATTCGGTAACCTTGTTCCGCGTGACGTGGCTTCTCGTGCTGCCAAGGAGCGTTGCGATGCCGGCTTCGGCGTGAACAACACAGGTCTTGCAGTGTTCCTCGACTTCTCCGAGGCTATCAACCGTCTCGGCATCGACGTGGTTCGCCAGCGTTACGGCAACCTCTTCGATATGTATGAGGAGATCACCGACGTGAATCCCGGTGAGTTCGCTCGTGAGGTGAACGGCGTGAACTACTACAACCCGATGATGATCTTCCCCGCTATCCACTACACTATGGGTGGTATCTGGGTTGACTATGAGCTTCAGACTTCTATCAAGGGTCTGTTCGCAATCGGTGAGTGTAACTTCTCTGACCACGGTGCTAACCGTCTTGGTGCATCTGCCCTCATGCAGGGTCTTGCCGACGGTTATTTCGTGCTCCCCTATACAATCCAGAACTATCTGAGCGACCAGATTACAGTACCTCACTTCTCAACTGACCTTCCGGAGTTTGACGCTGCCGAGGCTAAATGTAGAGAGGCTATGGATCGACTCATGAACATCAAGGGTCATCGTTCTGTTGACTCTATCCATAAGGAGCTTGGTCATATCATGTGGGAATACGTCGGTATGGCTCGTGATAAGGAGGGTCTTGAACTCGCTATCAAGAAGCTCGGTGAGCTCCGCAAGGTGTTCAACACCGACCTGTTCGTTCCCGGCACTCAGAAGGGCATGAACGTCGAGCTTGACAAGGCATTCCGTCTTAACGACTTCATCACTATGGGTGAGCTTATCGCATACGACGCACTCAGCCGTAATGAGAGCTGCGGCGGTCACTTCCGCACAGAGTATCAGACTGAAGAGGGTGAGGCAAAACGTGATGATGAGAACTGCTTCTACGTAAGCTGCTGGGATTATGCAGGTAGCGACGCAAAGGCACCCTCACTCATCAAGGAGCCGCTCCACTATGAGGCTATCAAGGTTCAGACTCGTAACTATAAGTCATAATCCTTATATAACACAGAAATTTCAATCATGGAAGAAAATATAATGAAAGTCAACCTCAAGGTTTGGCGTCAGGCCAATCCGAGAGAAAAGGGCGGTTTTGTGACTTATAATGACGTCGAGACCACACCCGATACATCTTTCCTGGAGACCCTCGACATTCTCAATGAGACTCTTATTGAGAAGGGTGAGGAGCCTATCGTGTTCGACCACGACTGCCGCGAGGGTATCTGCGGTATGTGCTCGCTTTATATCAATGGTCATCCCCACGGACCGGCAACAGGTGCGACTACCTGCCAGCTCTACATGCGTCGTTTCCAGAACGGCGAGACTATCACTGTTGAGCCTTGGCGTTCGGCTGCGTTCCCTGTTATCAAGGACCTTATGGTGGACCGTAACGCATTCGACAAGATCCAGCAGGCTGGCGGTTATGTATCGTTCAACTGCGGTGGTGCTCAGGATGCCAACGACCTCCCGATCTCTAAGGTGAATGCTGACGAGGCTATGGACTCTGCAAGCTGTATCGGCTGCGGTGCTTGCGTAGCTGCCTGCAAGAACGGCTCTGCAATGCTCTTCGTGTCGGCTAAGATCAGCCAGCTCGCTCTGCTTCCGCAGGGTGCTGTGGAGAAAGACCGTCGCGTGCGTGCTATGGTTGCCAAGATGGACGAACTCGGATTCGGCAACTGCACTAACACCGGTGCTTGCTCTGCTGAATGTCCGAAGAACATCAAGCTTGCCAACATCGGTCGCATGAACCGTCAGTTCATCGCTGCAAAGTGCAAGGAATAATATCGACGGGCGAATTGTCCCCGGCGACATAATCTGTGGCATACGTCCACGTTAACGTTAAGAGCATGGAGATTCTCAGGCAATGCCTGGCTCTCCATGCTCTTGTTATCATTGAGGAAGAGAGGATTTTGGCAAACCTCATATCTCTTTCAAAATAAGTTTAGAGACTTTAATTAGATTAGTGTAAAATGTTTTGAAAACAAGTGATTATTTATTACTTTTGTAAAGAATTTACAATACTATTAAGAAAGATACGTTATTTGTTGGACTTTGAGAATAATTTAAAATTGGAAGATATGAATAGGTTAAAATCAGTTCTGTTATTATGTTTTGTTATGATGATGGCTGTGTCGTGTAAGGATAAGGAGGAGCCTGTCCATACATTGCAATTTGATGTGGAAGGCTTGAAACTGTCATACGATGCGATTACGGGTGCATTTGATGGGGATATACCGTCGGAAGGTAGCGTATTCACTATTATCGGAAAAGGTGAGTATTCAAACTATGTGTATGTCACTTCAATCATCATGAGAGATGATATGGAAGATGGGAAAGATGAGAAATTTGAACTGTTGCCCCCAGGTTCCGAGGTTTCTGCTATTCAAAGAGGGGAATGGGGAGAGATAGAATATCTTACCATTACTCCACCATACAAGATTAAGTTCAGAATCAGTCCTAACAAGGGAAAAACGCCAAGGATTATTAATATCCGATTTGGGGAAGGAGATAATATCGGCAATATAAATCTCCGTCAGTCTAAGGATTTGAATCAGGAGGAGATACAATGGGATTATATATTCAGCAGCCCGGTCTCTACAAATGATATTTTCATAGGTAGCAGGTATCTTGGTATCCAGAATTGGAACTGCTCCGGAAATGCACCGCAGATTTATCCATCGGCAGTATTCCCGGCAAGCACATTTGCCACTACTTTTGACAAAGAATTTGTCGGGGAGAAAAATCCGATAACGTTATATACGGATTTCAGCGATCCTTTCATGGCAGAAATCAAGCAGCCGTCAATGGTAAATTATATCCGTTTTCTGAAAGAAATGCAGGCTTCGGAAGAATATGTAAAGGAAGCAACCCCGTCACTTAACCGGTTCCGGTTGGCAGATCTTGGTGCACCTGACAACATAAAGAATGTATTTTCTGATAATCCCCGTCTGGCAGATGCGTTCTGTGAGATTATTTACCAGAAAACAGATGTTGATAAATTCAAGAATTGGGTTGTCGGAGAGATTATATTCAAGGGATTGACCGTCACGATGGACTCTCCCGGAAAAGAGGGGTTATTTGTCGATGGGGATGTAGATAAGGACGATCCGGTATATGTTAAGAGTATCACCTATGGAGCCTCTGCTTATTTTGTAATAGGGAGTAATCTTGGTTACGATGAGATTAAGGTTATCCTGACTAAGCCGTCACTCACGGACGATGTGTGGGAGAAATTGGATAAAACCGCACTTGTCCTTATCACTTCCTCATCCCCGGATGAGGAAGCTGATTTGTCAACTTCATACTCTTCATTAAGCTCATTTATGGAGCATCCATACGATTCCGGTCAATACGGATACCCCATCTATTGCACAGGATGCTATCTTGACGATAATTCCTTTTTCCATTACCTCTGTGAGGAATATGAGTAGATTATTGCATAAGGAAAAACAGAAGGACATGGTAAACTGAATCTTTATAAAGAGAACCGGGTGGTACATGCGATGAAACTCTGAAGTGAAACTGCGCCAAACTCTGAAGTGAAATTGCGCCAAACTCTGAAGTGAAATTGCGCCAAACTCTGAAGTGAAATTGCGCCAAACTCTGAAGTGAAATTGCGCCAAACTCTGAAGTGAAACTGCGCCAAACTCTGAAGTGAAACTGCGCCAAACTCTGAAATGTCAAAATTATTTATTATATTTGCACCACAAAACAAAGGAATAATATGGAAACGCGTAAATATAAGAAACGAATTGTTGACAAGATTCTTGCAAGGAAATTATCCGGGAAAGGAGCTGTTTTGATTGAGGGTGCTAAATGGTGTGGAAAAACTACTACAGCAGAGCAACAGGCAAAGAGCGTTCTTTATATGTCCAAATCAGGATCATTGCAGCGTAACCGTGAATTAGCGATGATGAATCCTGATCTGTTGTTGCGCGGTGAGCGTCCTCGATTGATTGACGAATGGCAAGTAGCACCTGAATTGTGGGATAGTATACGGTTTGATGTGGATCATGCCGGTGCTCTTGGACAGTTCATACTTACCGGTTCATGTGTACCGCCTGATATGTCAAATGTTATACACAGCGGCACCGGAAGATTTGCATGGCTGAGAATGCGTCCTATGTCGCTTTGGGAATCAGGAGATTCAACAGGCGAAGTGTCCTTATCAAACTTATTTACATCGCCCGAAAGGATAGGAGGGATAAACACACAAAATCTCGAAAGCATTGCATATCTCCTGTGTAGAGGAGGTTGGCCGCTTGCTGTGGATATGGCAGACCGGGAGATTGCTCTTGATCAAGCATTCGATTATGTCAAGGCTGTTGAGCAACGCGACGTGAGGGAGGCAGATGGCATTGCCCGCGATCCATCAAGAGTGCATCGCTTATTGAGGTCTTATGCCAGGCATCAGGGAGCGCAGGCAAATTTTGCCACGATAAAAGCCGATCTGATAGAGAACGAAGGAGAGGGTCTTGATGAAGTCACAGTTGCCTCATATATAAAGGCTCTTAAAAGCATTTTTGTCATAGAGGATTCAGAAGCCTGGAATCCTAATCTCCGTTCCAAAACCGCGATTCGGACATCAGATACAAGATATTTTACAGATCCATCAATTGCAACTGCAGTATTAGGTCTCGGTCCGGATGATTTGATAGCTGACCTTGAAACATTTGGGCTATTGTTTGAGACAATGTGCATAAGAGATCTCCGTGTATATGCTGACGCAGTAAACGGAACTGTTTACCATTATAGGGATAAGAATGGATTGGAATGTGATGCCGTAATTCACTTAAGAAATGGCAATTACGGCTTAATTGAAGTAAAATTGGGAGGAGAAAGACTAATCAACGAAGGCGCATCTACGTTGAAAATGCTTTCCGAAAAGATCGATACGACAAAAATGAAGAAACCCGCGTTCATTATGGTTCTTACTGCTGTTGGAGATTACGCATACCAAAGACCGGACGGTGTCTATGTGGTTCCTATTGGTTGTCTAAAAGACTAAGTGGTAAAGGCTGTTTAACCTTTAGGAATAAGTTTGCGGATGAAGGTATTGACTTTGAATGAGGAGGGATTGCGGATGGCTGCGAGGCGGCTCGCTGACGATATTGTCGGGAGTTGTCCTGATGGTTTTGACCTTATGGTGGGGATACGTCGGGGAGGTGCGTTTGTTGCCGACGGATTGCGGGAAGCGTTGCCCGACGGTTATTGCCGCTGTAGGAGGGATGTGGAGCTACAGCGTCCGTCAACGAAGAGGAAGGGTGACAGACTCTTTGCAATACTGCGTAAAATGCCGATATGGATGCTTGATACCTTGCGCTGCGTGGAGGCACGTATGTTGCAATTATCTTGCCGTGGCAGGAGGGTGGAAGAGATGGGACTGTCGCTCGATACCGCTCCATTACCCTCGTTGGATGAGAAGCCTCGGATATTGGTGGTGGATGATGCAATCGACTCCGGAGTGACGATACGCGTGGTCTGCGACGCACTGCAAGAGAGATATGGCACGGATGCCGTGATAAAAACGGCTGTCGTGACAGTGACGACCGATGCCCCGCTCTTGGATGCAGATTTCTATTGCTGTCATGACCATACGCTCGTGAGATTTCCTTGGTCAATGGATTACAAACGGTAGAGGTTATGGAGAAATACGACATGGGGAAAACTGACACAGGGAAAGACGACAGAACACCTCTCATGGTGGTTGACCTTGATGGCACTTTGGTGAGCGTCAATACGTTCACGCTTTTTACGAAATGGTTGGTGCGACATCTCTATCATGATTCCGGATTCATTCCTCTCATGGGATTGTGTCGTGATGTGTTGCTTAGGAAATGTCGTCTTATCCCACATTCTGAAGTGAAACGACGGATATTGAGGATTGCAGCAAATAATTGCAAAGAGAGCGATTTCCGAAAATTTGCAGAATCACTCAAATCCTGTCTGCGACCGGAAGTGATGACTCTTATCAAGGATTTAATGCAGGAGGGTGGTACGGTAGTACTTGCCACTGCAGCTACGGCTGTATATGCCCTGCCGTTTGCCGGGATTTTGGGCATACCATATTGCGAGGCTACCCAATACTCCGGTTCATCCGCTACCTCCGAATCAGATTTTGAGGAATGTAGGGGTGTTGTCAAGAGGATGCGTGTGGAGAGACTTGCACGCGATAGGAATCTGCGTATAGAGTGTGTGCTGACGGATCATCATGATGATCTGCCGCTTCTCTCGCTTCCCGACATAGAGCGCATCTTGGTGGCACCATCGTCTCATACGGAATCCGTGGTGAGGGGAGAAGGTTTGGATTACCGTATTATAGGGAACGAAAAAATATAGTGGATGGAAAAAGACCCCCGTCATGGACGAGGGTCGGGGGTCGGGTCGATTATTATGACCGGTGCGTTCTTATCGTCAGTGCCCTTCATTGCATTCAGTAGCGGTGTCAGGGTGGCTATGGCATTCTTACGTGCCTGGCGCACGTAGCCGCGTTTATACACGCGCTTACGCGACTCCTCCTGCCATTTGCTCTTTATTGCATTCTCCTCGGCGGCGGTCATTGTGCGGCTGAAGACTGAGTTGCGAGCATCCCAAGCATCCAGCACCTCGTATGCTCCCGGTTCGGCATTCTCAAGAATGTCTACGCGTTCGCGGGGAAGATACACAAGGGTGGTGTCGCCACGTTGTTCTATACGCAGGCTGTCAAGGTCAAAACGTATGCGACCCTCCACAGTCTGGCGTGCCACAATCCATTTCCCGTTGATATGTGCCTTAATAGCCATCTCGTCATGAATGTCGGAGGTGCATAGTTCCACCATACGGGTGATTGACTTAATGCGAGCCTCATTGGTCTTATATTCCGGAGTCGGGGCAGACGGACGAAGGGTCCATGCTATGAATGCAACCATAGCGATAACCGTCACGGCGATTATTATCTTAATCCATTTGTTCATCGTGTGCAGGAATTACTGTGTGTAGGTATTATTGTAAACCTCATTTGAAACTTATTTCAGCCTTATATCCCCAGTTGGAGATAAGTTCCGTAAGGTAAGCACGTGCCTTATCCTCGGCAGCCTTGCGCAGATGATCGGTGGCACCGGCTTTTGCAGACATCTCCTTTTTCACCTCCTTTGCCATCTGTGATTTGAGCGATGCGCGTTCGGAAGGGGTGATTGAGGAGCGGAGTCCCGTCACGCGGCTGTGCACCTCATGGAGCTGGGGTTCTCGTCCGTCGGTCATGATCTCGATCGGAGGGAGTGTGAGGTAGGCGGTGCCTGTCTCTGTGTCCACTTCGACATCCTCGCTGGAAACCTTGCTCAGATCGAGATATGCCACGATATAAGTATCGTAGGAATATACGCCGAGACGCGTGCCTATCTTCATCCGATTCAGCAGGGCGGATGCCTTAGCTTCGATACTCTTGGCGTCCTTATATTCCGGATCGGAAATCATACCCACCTTCCCGACAGTCATACGTGCCAATTCCAGACGGCTCACGTTCTGAAGCTGCGAGGAGATCTCAAGCGGATAATCCTTCTCCTTGTGGGAGCATCCGGAAAGAGGAATCATAAAGATTGCAATGATGATGTTGATAGTTATGCCGATAAGATTCTTCATAATACAATTATTCTTCATACCCTTATTTGACATATTCCCCGGTCATAAGTTACATTCGGGATGGTTAATAATTGCAAAAAAAAATTGTATTCTAAATACGAAGCATATATTTTTATTGTAACTTTGCCATGTCAAATAATGAGGTTTAGACAAATTCAATCAGAATGATTCAGAATCAATCATGATTATCCGTTTCATTGTCATATTAGTGTTTGCAATCGTGCTGACCTGTTGTGGAGGTCAGCCGGATCCGCGTCTTGAGGAAGTGGAGAGGTTGATTTCCGTCTCTCCGCGAGAAGCGATGGATTCGTTGGATGCAATCAGGTATGACAGATTGTCATCTTATGATAAGGAGTATTATGATTTCCTTATGGTAAAATCGCGCGACAAGGCGTTTGTCATCCACAAGTCTGACAGCCTTATCCTACGGGTTATTTCCAATGAGAAGCGGCATAAGAGTAGGGGAAGATATGCAGAGGCACTTTATTACGGCGGACGTGTGTATCACGATTTGGGAGATTACCCCACAGCCCTAAATTATTATCAGAATGCGTTAGACTACACTCCGGCTGATGGTGGGGATAATGTTCTGCGTGGAAAGATACTGGCTCAGACAGGCGATCTGTTGATGGCACTGAGACTCTATGAGAAAGCTATACCATACGTTGAGGAGGCGTTGAAATTGGATTCCATACAAAGGGATTCACTCAATATGATTTATGATGCTGAATTGTTGGGAAGTCTTTATCTTTACATGAAAAATTATGATAAGGCAGAGGAGCAATTTCGGCAGACAATGCAACTGTCAGATAGAATATCTCCGGACGATTCACCATCTCTTCAGATAAATCTTGCATGGACATGCTACAAAAAAGGAGATATTGAGCAAGCGTTGAGATTTATACGTTGTGCGTTATCCGGCAGTGATTCATTATCCAAACCTGCCGCCTTGTCATGCGCAGCTTTCATATACAAGAGAGCGGGTATATGCGACACTGCGATGATGTATGCGAGTGAGTTGATACGAGATAAGCGTTCGGACAACAATAAAAATGGATATAAGATATTGCTATCTAATCAGATGAGAAGATATGTGCCGACAGATTCATTACTTCGTTACATTGATGAATATCGCGATGAGATTGAGTCATATCTTGAACGTAACGGCGACCGGCAAGCTCTGCTACAGACGTCATTCTACAATTATCAATTGCATCAGCGCGAAAAAATAAAGGTGGAAAGGGATAATGAGTATCTATATATGTGGATTTTTGGCATGTCAGTTCTCATTTTATTACTGATAGTTGCACTCCTTTATCTTAAGAATAGGAATCAATCAGAGAAGTTGCGACTACATGAGGCAATAGACAATACGAAAATTTTGCGTGGGATGCTTGAAAGCGGGGAAGATGGTATCCGGCAGTGGTCGGAAAATACGGAGTATCGAAAGGGGGTATCATTGGATATAAATAGTAGTATTCATTCATCCGGTATGAATGAATTGCGGATGCGCCTACGGGAAGAATTGCTTTCTATTGTGAACGATAATAAACAAATATCGGAAATCTCGCCTGTAATATTGAATTCGGAGGCTTACAAGAAGATTCAGCAATATCTCGATGCTGGGAAACCGATTGTTGCTAAGAACCGTCTGTGGGATGAAATAGAAAGTATGGTAATAGAGAGTTCTCCGGAATTTAAGCAGCGGTTGTACCTGCTTACGGGTAGTGATCTGTCGACTTTCGATTATCATCTCGCTCTGCTCATAAAGTGCGGTTTTACTCCTACAAATGTGTCGGTGTTGATAGGAAAGGCAAAAAACACTATTTCATATCATAGAGGAGAACTTGTGCTAAAGGCATTTGATAAGAAATTGCCTACGGGTATAATTGATAGGATAATACGTTTATTATAAGGTATTTATATGTTTGGGTTGTGTTCCAATTTAGTTCCAATTTAATTTCATATATGCATTTTGGAACTAAATTGGAACTCTTTTTTATCATTAATGTAGATTGATGTCTTAATTTTGGGGAAATTTTTGATACTAAACTTATGTCAATTTGCATGAATAAATTTTTCATTTATCCGATAATAGTTGGTGCGGTACTTTTTTCTGTAGCAGAAATCCAAGGTGCTGCCGACACTGCCGACGACACAACTTATGTAGTGGAGATCACAGAGAATTCAGATACTGAATATCTTTATCCAACTCCAAATAAACATCGCATGCCTTCAAAGAGGAGTATTTGCCTGATAACACCGCAAGGAATAAGCACGCAGATGGTTGCAACGGAGGATATCGATCTTTTTGAGATATATAGTCCGCTTGGAGAATGTCTGGGTATTTTTGCTTCAGAGCAGGATTTCATAACATTCATCTATAGAATGGATGGTACGGTGGAAATCAGACTTCATCACGATGATGGTATTTTGTATGGGTATCTTTATCGTTGATGATAGGAAATGGTATGCCTGTGGCTGTTTGCTAATGAGTGAACTTGATTGATTATTAATACACCTAAATTTGTTTTTTATGAAGATTGTAAAATGTATATTATCAATTTTGTTAGTGGTGATCTTTGCCCAATGTGGTAAGGATGATGAGAAGGTAGATGATCTTATTAAGGTTTCCGTTTTCCAAACTATGTGGGAAGGTACCCTCAAAGATAGCCAGGGTAAGGAATATGCAGTAAGGCTACTTTTTGATTACGAATCATTCGGAACATTCCTTTATAAGACAAATAATGATGATTCCTTTGATGATGAACAGGGCTTTAAATATAATCAGGAAGGTCGTATTATAAAAATTTTCCCGATTTACCCTATTGATATTATTGTAGGAGAATGGTGGATTACTAAATATGATGGCAAACACATGACCCTGACAAGAGATCCGGAAACCACATTTTCATCAACAATTACTTTAACCCAAATAATAAAATGAAACAATTAACATTCCTTCTATTACTATTCTGTTTGGTATCTTGCGTTGAAAACGAACCAATGCTTCTTGATGAATACAAATCATCAAGTGAATATATAATCAGAGAAAGACCGGCAGATAATCCGTGGATTCCGTATATTCCTAAGTCTACCTCTATTGAAACCAGAACGGGCAGAGGGGCTTTGGCTCTGAGGGATTTCTTGGGTTATTCGCTAAACCCACAAATAACACCTATTGAAAATACTCTAAATCTTGGTTATCCGGTAATTGATAAGGATAAATTATCAAAGTCGCACTCTTCGTATTTCACGTATTGGAAAAATGCGAGTCACAAGACAAATGTATATTCTTACAAGAATATTGATGATTATTTATCAAAAACGAAATTTACTGATAAAGTTGCACATGGGAGTGAGTTTAAGTTTTTGGGAATACATTTGGGTCATAAACATACAATGACTTCCATATTTGGAGAGAATTTGATTAATGACACAACATCTGTATTTGGTGAACTGAATGTAATTGCGAATGATTCCGTATATCGAATGCAGTACTCAGATGCTATTCAGAAGGAGATATTGGTTGACTATCTTGATTCTGAGTTTATTAAAAATGTCCATACTCTTCATCCTTATGAACTATATAAAATGTATGGAAGTCTTGTAATGACAAATTTTTGTTCGGGCGGTAGAGCAACTGCATATTATGTAGGAACGCATTTAAAATCTTCTTCGGAAGAAGAACAAGAATCGGATTTGTCTCATGAAATTAATGATTCGTTTACATGGAAGACAAATGATACTGGTAATGTGAATTTGTCTATTGGAAGAGGGAAAAATGGAGTATGGTCTACAACTCGAAATTTTGGACATATAAAGTTTAGTGCTACTACCCTTGGTGGAAATGCATTTGGATTCGTTACTCCTCAGGAGGTTGGAAATACGACATTAGATCTTACTTCTTGGGTAGCTTCATTGTCAAACGAATCAAATAATGTAATTTCAAAATTTAATCAGAATGGACTGATCCCTGTAACAGATTTTATATTAGAATTAAATATAAAGAATAGATTGCGTAATTATATAAATCAAAGTACTGAGGTTAGTGTTACTCATAAAGAACCGATGTTAATGATTGGAAAGTTTACTGCAAATTCAATTTGGTGTTGGTTTAACGATAGGTTTGGAAATCCATATACCCTTTTATGTGGATCTTTTAGTGGATCTGATGGAGTTGTAAAGACGAATAATTGGATAAATGGAATAACTAATATGTTTAAGATTAAAGTACTGAGTAATGATACAACTCTTAACACTAATAATGCTAAAGAGCAACTTGCGAGTCCGGATCCATTTTACAATATAGGGTTTCAGAATATAGGATTTCATCGATATAAAAAACTTATTCATCAAGGTGTCGTATATTTAATAGATGAAGAGGATAAAGTGGGCTTCTCTATTTATAATAATGGGATTTTGATTAATGAGTATGGACTGAAAGATTATATTTCATCTGCCCCAGCAGCTACAATAAGTTATTCAAAACTGATTGATGACAATTATAAGATATGTTGTTTATAAATATGTATTTAATTGAATATTATTTAAGTAACTTCAAATTAATATTATAACAAAAGAATGATTTTATGAAAATAGTAAATTGTATATTGGCATTTATGATGGTTTTATCCTTTGCGCAGTGTAGTAAGGAAGAACATGAAAATGAGACTAAGATAGAGGTGTATCAAACGATATGGCAAGGGACTCTGACGGATAGTTCCGGAAAAGAGTATTATGTGATGTATTCGTTTGGATCGGAATCTTCAGGCGATTTTCTCTACAACACCAAAAAGGATGAACCGTTCAAGGATTATAATTCTTTTGAATATCGGTTGGAGGGTCATATTTTACGCATAAGTCCCATAGTCCCAAATAACATATTTGCGGGATATTGGTGGATTACAAGGTATGATGGTAATAACATGACCTTATTAAAAGAGCCAGACACAGCTGAACAATCAATCATGACATTAAAAAAAGTATTGCAATGAAGTATTTAGTATTTACACATTTTTTTAATGTCATGTATCATGGTAATTTAGTTGAAAATGTAATCGCGAAATAGCAAGATGAGTCGGTTATTTCTAATAATAGATAAATTAGTTATTGGGGACATTCTCCCATGATAACAGAGTGTATAATAAATATAAGAAATTGGTACATAAAGAGGTAATATATCTATAGATGAAGAGGATAAGGTAGGTTTCTCTATTTATAATAATGGGACTTTGATAAATGAATATGGATTAAATGATTATATATCATCCGCACCGGCAGCTACAGTAAGTTATTCAGATTTAATTACTGAAAAATACTACATTACTTGTCTGTAAGATATATTAGATTGAAGAATTTGAAGCTTATAATTATATGATAATAGTTATGTGAATTGTGGTGATATAATCACAGATTTCGATGTGGCGTGCAGAAAAGGCTTTGAATCTACAGAGCTTTAATCTGCACGCCATTTGGAAATTGTTACATCATGCCCATCAAACCAATACATCCGGCACACAGATTATTTTGTGCTTGATGTCATAATCATGATGTGCTTGATGTATTTATTCATTCCAATTACATCATGCACATCATATCGTTACATTATGCACATCAATCCAATACATGCGGCACACAGATTATTTTGTGCTTGATGTCATAATCATGATGTGCTTGATGTATTTATTCATTCCAATTACATCATGCACATCATATCGTTACATTATGCACATCAATCCAATACATGCGGCACACAGATTATTTTGTGCTTGATGTCATAATCATGATGTGCTTGATGTCTTTTTCCATTCCAATTACATCATGCACATGATATTGTTACATTATGCACATCAAGCCAATACATCCGGCACGCAGATTATTTTGTGCTTGATGTCATAATCATGATGAGCTTGATGTATTTATTCATTCCAATTACATCATGCACATGAAATTGTTACATTATGCACATCAAGCCAATACATCCGGCACGCAGATTATTTTGTGCTTGATGTTATAATCATGATGTGCTTGATGTATTCGGAAGAGGATAGTAGATTAAACTTTTTATGAAAGGGAAGGTCAAAATGACAAAATAAAAGGCAAAAGTATGAAAGACATGTTTAAGAGAATAAAGAGATGGATTCCGGTGGGGCTTGTGGCTGCCACTTTCGGACTTATGATACCGTCGTGTGCACCCGGAATGTATTGCGGTGACTGCTACTACAGTGAATATCCGAATCCGAACCATCATCACCATCACAAACCTCCCAAGCCACCGAAACCACCGAAGCCTCCCAAGCCCAATAAACCGGGTAAACCATCGAAGCCGCATAAACCAGGCAAACCGTCGAAGCCGAATAAACCCGGCAAACCCGGCGACAAGAATGATCATCGTGGGCATCGATAAAGAATGGTCGGTAGAATTAGGTTGTATTTCATAAAAGCCGTCTTTTGAGAGATTTGACAGATACTCTTCAGAAGACGGCTTTTTGTTTATTTGGAGGGATACCCTTAGTTTTCATTGTTGTCGGAGCTATCCAGACGTGGACGCGGGCGGGGTCTGCGTCTGTTTGTAGGTCTGGCATTCTCCCGGGTATTGTCATTCCCGCTTGCTGAAGAATCCTTGTTGCCGTTGGCATTATTGTTTTTAGTTTTCTTGTCGGTCGTGGGATTGTCGTGCGGAACGGTGAGACCGAGAGAGTCAGTGATCAGTTCGGCGGCATAGTCGCTTGCCACACTGTTGCCGAGACGGCGTTTGAGATTCTTGTAGCCCGACAGCTGCCAGTCGCGTTTCGGCGACGGCTGAAGCAGCGGCGAAAGTTCGCGTGCGATAGTCGTAGGTGTACAGTTGTGGAGAAGTAGTTCCGGTACGACCGTATTGTTTACGATAAGATTCGGGAGGGAGACATACTTCACCTTCAGCAGCTTCTCCATCAGACGATACGTCAGTTTCCTGCCGTTGCCACGATAGCACACCACCTGTGGGGTACCGATAAGTGCCGTCTCGAGAGTGGCGGTGCCGGAAGTGACGATTGCCGCCTGTGAATACTTCAGAAGGGTGGGAGTCGCACCAAACACCACCTGAAGTCCCGGATCCTGAGCCACCTCACGATAGAATTTCTCCGGCACGGCGGGGGCTGCCGCCACGGCATATTGGAAATCCGGAAATCTCTTGGCGGCAGCTATCATGATGGGGAGATTATTGCGTATCTCCCCCTTGCGCGAGCCGGGGAGGAGGGCGATGATAGGCTTCTCCTTATCCTCAAATCCCTGACGCTCCACGAAATGCTTGCGAGGAGGAAGATGACCCATGGAATACTCCACCTCCTGCACCGACGGATTCCCGACGTAGGTCACGTTGTAGCCGTGTCGCTTGTAGAAACCTACCTCAAACGGCAGTATGGAGTAGAGATTGTCTACCCACTTCTTGATCTTTTTCACACGGTATTCCTTCCATGCCCACACTTTCGGCGATATAAAATAGTCCACTTTTATCCCTAATGAATGGGCATATTTTGCCAGCTTGAGATTGAAACTCGGATAATCCACGAGAATAAGCACGTCGGGACGATACTCTGCCACGATACGTTTGGCCGTGCGCAGGTTCTTAAGGAGCGTGGGGAGCTTGCGGAGCACTTCCGAAAAACCCATCACATTCATCATCTCATAATGGATTTCCGGATTCTTACGTGCGGCTTTCGCCATGAGATCCCCGCCGAAAAAACGGAAATCAGCATCCGGATCAATTTTTTTCAAGGAATTGATCAGGTTGGAGGCATGAAGGTCGCCGGATGCCTCGCCGGCAATTAGCATATATTTCATCTGGGCTACAATCTTATTGATGCCTACGTCTATGCCGGTGGAATCCGGCGGCCGCCGACGCCTTTCACAAAGCGCAATATACGGCATGACGGAAGCGTTTCTTATATATGAACGAAATGAAGTACATTTTATTGATACCGCTGGTGATGTTTGGTTTAATATCCACCTCGTGTATCAACGACGATTTCACCGATTCTTCATCGGCGACACTCGCGTTTTCTACTGATACGGTAAGTTTTGGAACGGTTTTTACCGATCTCGGCACTCCCACTGCCCGGTTGAAGGTGTTCAACCGCAATAAGAAAGGTGTGCGCATATCCTCCATCCGGTTTAAGGATTCCGCCACTCCGTTCTCCCTTAATGTGGATGGCGTGAGCGGCACGTCGTTCGGCGATGTGGAGATCAGGGGTGGGGATTCGATATTCGTATTTATCGAGAGTTTTATCCCGGAGACCTCGGCTGTGGAGCCTTGGAGAGTGGCGGATCAGTTGGAGTTTGTCACTAACGGTGTCACACAGGAAGTGGAGGTGGAGGCTTGGGCGCAGAACGTGACCCGTCTGAAAGGGGAGAGGATTACTGCCGACACTCGCCTGACACCTAAATTGCCCTACCTTGTGTTTGACTCGCTCACCGTGGATAAGGATGCCACGCTCACTATCGACCCCGGCGTCAGGATGCTCTTTCATGACGGCGCCTCATTGATTGTGCACGGACGGCTGGAGGCTGTCGGGGAGGTTGGCAATATGATTCATCTGCGTGGAGACCGTATCGACAATGTGCTCCCCGATGTAGGTTATGAAGTACTCTCCGGACAGTGGGGGGGAGTGGTCATAGCTCCCGAATCGTTCGGCAACCGTATCGAATACGTGGAGATGCAGTCAAGCTCCACCGGATTGCGCGTGGATTCGTGCGGCGACCTGTCGCGTCAGAAACTGACGCTTGTCAACAGTTGGCTTCACAATTCATCCGGTTCTGTGTTTGAGTCGCGCTACTCAAAGACGGATGCCTACGGCTGCTGTTTCTCGGAGTCACCGTTGGCAGTGGTCTCGCTGACGGGTGGTGAGCATGAGTTCGTGCAATGTACCATCGCCAACAACTATCTCTTCACAGCCGTGACGGAGGCTAATCTCTCATTATATCATTGCCTACCTTCTGATGATGCCGATAATAGAAACTCTCTGATGAAGGCTAATTTCGAGAATTGCATAGTATGGGGTATAGGCAAGGCGATAAATGAGGGGAAACTCGACGGGTCAGACGTATATCTGAAGAATGTGCTTCTGAGGGCTGATGGCACGGATGACGGGCATTTCGTGGAATGTATCTGGAATGAGGATCCCCTTTTCCTGACCATACGGAATGACTACTATTTCAATTATCATCTTCAGCCCGATTCCCCGGCGATAGGGCGGGGGAATCCCTCCTACGTCAATGCGGCGTGCCTCTACGACATGGATGGCGTGGCGCGTCTGCCTGAACCTACGTCACTCCCCACTCTCGGAGCCTATGCCGGAGTCTCTTCTGGGGAAGGCGTCGATCATTGAGCCGGGAGTGGCATTGATGATCTCTATGCCGCGTGAGCGTGCATAGTCGGCGATATGCCAGTAGCTGCGGAAGGCTATTGTCATGCTGCCGAGCACGTCGTGCAACCGTAGCCCCTTGTAGGTTTCGCGGACGCGGGCATGTTCCTTCTCGTTGTCCTTATAGAAGTGAGGCTGAACGCTGACCACGAAATTCTCGTCGTCTACGCTGAGCGTGCGCGTCCATGTGTGGTCGGCACCGCAGAGGTATATCTTGCGGTAGCCTTCGCGTATCGCTGTCATGATGGCGGGTATCATCACGTTGCGAGGGCGCGGCATACCCAATCCGGAATCGAATATGGAATGTGACAGCCATTTGTAACCCTCAATCGGGGTGAGGTTGAAGGTAGCCAAAGTAAGATTGGTGTTATCCATGGTTAATCCCAAAGCAAAGTCTGCAAATTTGAGTGGGACGCAGACGGTCATATCCCAGCTGACCTTATCCAATTCCTGCCACAGTCGCGCCACGTTGGGGTCGGTGTCATTCCCGGAGAAGAAATGACCGTCGGCAAGTATGTAGTATTGCGGTCGGAGGGAGAAGAAGTCGGGGGTGTTGGCAGCGAAATTCACAGCCATGAGGTCGTTGGAGCATAACCATTCGCTGTCGTTGTCGATGGTCTGCCGCAATGACGGACCGTTACCCATGATGACGATGGCTTTCCCCTCTTTCACAGGGCGACGGGGCGACACACTGCGCGATTGCAGCGCGATCTTAAGTAATGATGCCGCTGAAGCGGCAGTGTCGGAGAGGAATGATTGCAGTTTATCGGTCTTCATTTTATTTCTCGGAGTAGGGGTAGGTTGGGTCGGTTCGGGAGATCACATCAAGGGTGTTGTGAAATGTAATTCCGGATTTTTCGATTAGTTTGGAGCCGTCAAAGGTCAGGGTTTTCATCCGTTCAGTGACTACTTTGGGGTTGAGGTTTTGGTTTATTACCGGAATGAATCTTCCGAGACGCCATATCCATTCCGCCCAATCGGGGGTGAGACATGTTATACGTTTCTGTTTCCCTGCATTTGCTGTCATGGCTTCCATGAGGTCTACGAGTCGAGGTGATTTTCCGTCGGAGGCATTGTATATGCCGCCGATGGTATATACCTCCTTTATTGCGCGTGCTACGTCGTAGGCTGTCACGATGCTGAGTCGGGCATCATTGCCGCAGATGTGTATGTAGCGACCGTTGACGGCATCTCTGAACATGCGGAGTGTCTCGCCGCCAACACCGTTGCCAAACATACGGGCGGGGCGTATTATCGTGAGACAAGTCTGATGTCGGCTTGCAAAGGTCTCGCATTTTGTCTCTGCACCTTTCTTCGACAATCCTGTCGGACTCTCCGGTATGATGGGTTGCCCCTCTGTTATCTCTGTTCCCTCCTCTGCGCCATACACTTGCCAGCTGCTGATGTAGACCATGTATCGTGGTGGATGTGAGTCAAGAGCATCCATAAGGTTGACAGTGCCGTCTACGTTTAATTTTGCATTATCATAATCATTCTCTTCCGATCCGGCGCAATGCACGACGATATCGAAACTCTGAGAACCGAAATCGGGAGCTCCGGTCTTGAGATTGCACCGGAAATCGTTATCTTCACCTCTTCCAAGCGTGAAAACACGGTAGTCCGGATCTGAACCGAATATCTCCTTCAAGTAGCGTCCCAGCATACCCGATGCGCCGGTGATCAATATGTCTTTCTTTTCTTCCATTGGAATTTATTGCCTAATGCTTGGATTTTAAGGAATAAAATACTAATTTTACCCATGTTAAGAGGTGAATGTAAAAATTTATGTTTTTACACTTCAAATTTATGTTTTTTTGCTGACATGAGCAAATTTACTTCTTTTTATGAAGTTTGAATCACCCCCAAGTTTCAGTGAAAAAGTTACGGTTGTACAAATTTTTATTAAATAAAAGTGTATGAAGATTAGCCAAATTTTAGGGATAACAATTGTTGCAGGCATACTTTTTGAATTGCCTTCATGTGGAAGAACAAATTCTTCTGCATCTGATATGCTTTTTGAGCAAACGGATTCGATTGCGTGGACTGTGTTGGGAGGTGATGATATTATCCCTTTCGCAAATGATATGTTGGTCACGGATTCCTCGATTTATGTATTAGGGCTTGCTAATGGGAAGTGGCTTCATATATACAATCAGGAAGGTAAGTTGTCAACTTCCAAACTGAGTCAAGGGAAAAGCTCGGAAGAGGCAGTCAATGCAATTGGCATGAATATTGAATCGGATACACTTCTCTCTGTATATGATCATGACATTTCAGTTGTCAAGATTCTTAATACAGATACATGGGAGATTGATAATTCAATAAATCTGCACAATTCGTTGCCGGTGGTATGGCAGGCGTCCACTATCGGTAAAGATTTAGTGCTCGTAAACCATCCCTCTATAAAAGGAGAGGAGGATATGGTGAGAGGTTTTTCAATTGTTGATGCCAAAAGTGATAAAGTCATATCTACGTATGATTCCATACCGGATGTATTCAAGGATAACCCGATGATGTTGATGGCACAGGAGAATCTTTCCGTAGCACCGGATGGAGTGCATTTTGTCTCTGTGACCGGATTAGGTGGGACAATTGAGACTTTTGAGGTAAAGGATGGTAATATTCATCCGCTCTACTCCTCAGTAGTGTTTCCATTGGATTTTGTTGATGTCAATGGTATGAAGCAGATTGTTCCGGATCCGATATTAGGCTTTTTCTCGGTGTGTGCTGCTGATGATTATTGGTTGGCATCTTATGCCGGGACAAAAAATGACAAGGATCTTACAAAAATCGGGATTTGGGATTGGAAAGGCAAGCCTATCCGAGGCATAAAGACCGACAAGTTGATAATGAAACTCGCTATAAGTCCTGATGGCAGACAATTATATGGTCTTTTGATGGAAGATGATGGATCGTTTTCCTTTGGGACAATCAATCTTGATAATTGAATAAAATGTGGACTGCAATTGTAGATTCCGATTCACTTCATTTTAATTTCAAATAAAATCTATAAAAATATAGTTTATGTGGAGTCTTATTGTTGTGAAATAGATTCTAAAGTATTACTTTTGTTTCGTAAGATGAAGTGAAATAAATATTTTTAGGGTGAAGGAATTGATAAGACGTGTGAGGATATGGTTGGCGGGGTTGACGTTCCGGACGGGTGTCATTGTCGCCTGTGTGTGCGTGGTGTGTTATGCCATGTCGTTCCTGCAGATGCTTCTTCCGCTATCGGTGACTGCGAAAGGGGTGCTTTGGACCATCTTCTTCGGTCTGGCGAAGACTGCACAATACACTGCCCTCGCAATACTCGGCACATCGGGTTATCAGCGGCTCAAACGTATCTTCGTAAGGCGTTGACGCATGCATTGGATGAGATGTGGCACTTTTCTTAAATTCTGACTTAAATTTACGGCTTAAATTTATGGCTAAAGCGTAAAACAAAACATGCCGTTGTGGCGTTGAATGGATAGAGTTTTATGTAAAGAATGTCAGACCCGACTGTCGCACTCTTCGCATGATGCGGTGATGAGGCGGTCACTTATAAAAATAAGAAATAGAAATGAAACATCAAGATTCCTCTCCCGATATGATTATCCGCAAAGTGCGGCGATTCCCTTTAGGTTTATTACGTGTGGTGCGCAGTCTTGAACACCTCAAACGTTTCCATTTCCTTTGACAAGAATCGCATACTGTCACTTCGGGCCCGACATCCAAACAGACGAAACGATAACTTAAATATTATAAAACTTATGATCAGCAAGAAAATAGTTGATGCACTTAATGAGCAGATCAACTGGGAATTTTGGTCAGGCTATCTGTATCTTTCCATGGCGAATTATTTCGAGGAGGAAGGTCGCAAAGGTATGGCAAACTGGTTTCGCGTGCAGTTCAAGGAGGAATTTGACCACGCCCAGATTTTTATCAATTATCTGAACGCACGCGGCGGAAAGGTGGTTCTTTCTCCCATAAACGCAGTGCCCCAAGGTTGGGAATCTCCATTGGCAGCTTTCGCAGCCACGCTTGCGCATGAGCAGGAGGTGACACGACGTATCCACGACCTCTATGCCCTCGCAGAGGAGGAGAGAGATTTCGCTACTCGTCAGAAACTGAATTGGTTTGTGGCTGAGCAGGTGGAGGAGGAAGAGACCGTGAAGGATATTATCGACAACCTCACTCTCGTAGGCACTGACGGCACCGGTATATATCAGATCGACAGTAAACTCGGTGCACGTACTTACGTGCCGGCTGCTCCGCTGGCAGAAAAATAAGCCGGCTCCGGTCAGTATATGAAGGAATAATACAAAAAACAGAATAAAAAGTAAGCGCAGCTCATGGAGTTGCGCTTATTTTGTAGGTATAAATATGGGTATATAAATAACGGCATCCCCGAAGGAATGCCGTAAATATTAGAATTTAAGGCTCTATAAATACTCATGTTCGGCTTGCTGACGTTTCACAACGTCGTTAGGCCATATCTTACTACTAACTTAATTCGTCATATTATGAAATATCTTACTCTATTGTCGATATAATCTTGTTTGATATCACCTGATTTCAGGCATTTGGATCATGCCTCAGCCCGAAGATGATATTTTGACGCAAAATTAATCATTATTTTGTATTTATCGTAAAATATTTGAGGTAAAGTTTTTTTAATGCTAAAAACTTCACTCTGTGTAGAAGTTGATGAGCTTTGTTAGGGCTGCCTCGCATACGGGGCAGAAGGTGGGATGGTAGTTGTCGCGCATACGGCATGTCTCAACCGGACGATATACCCCTTTCTTTTTGTAGCCACCACCTTCAAACACACCGACCACCTGCTTGTCGCCCTTCTTGGCATTACCTTTCTGCTTCATACGCTCCTCGCGTGTGCCGCCTTTATCCACCCATGGGGTCGGCACCGGAGTGCCCGGAGTTATCATATCCTTCCATTTGGAATCGAAATCCACGAGCGTCGTTATGTTCGGTTCCCATGGCTCAATGTCGAGTGGATACGTGCCGTCCTCCTCTCCGTCGTAGAAATATTCGTCGGCAAGTCCGCCGAAGCTGTGCCCGAACTCATGTACGGTGACGGGAAGCGTGAATTGGTTTTTTGCGGCTGCGATATGGTATGAATTGTAGATACCACCTCCTCCGTATTCATCCGTATTGACCAGCACCATTATATGCTCGTAGGGGATGCCGCTGAGAGCATCGTGCATCTTTTTCACGTGGGGGGAGGTGAGATAACGGGATGAATAGAATGTGCTGTAGTGCGATCCGAAAGCCGTATCTTTCCATTGCTTCTTCAGCGGCACACTGACGCCACTCTCGCGTGATGGCACCATCACTGCCACGAAGTTGAATTTATCCTTATTGGAGGCATACGGCTCGTATGACAGCATCACATCCGCGAATTTCTGTGCATGGTTGATGAATGAGTCCATCTCTTCAGGGCGGTATCCCTCGGCAATCATAGCCACGTCGATAGCTTTCTTCGGGTCGCCACCTTTATGTATGTATTTATGAGGATATGGATTCTCACCTTTTATGGCTACGAGCTCATCATCCGGACGGTAGAGGTGGGTCATTGTCCCGATAGGCTTGTGGCGGTTGTCGCGAAGCTCAACCGTGATTTCCGCCTCACGCTTGGGTAAGGGCACCTGGAAGGAATTTTCAAAAGAATTGTTTACCGATTTTGCTTCCGGAGTATTGATCCATTCTTGAAATAGCGAGGAGAATGAATTCATGTAGAGAGTGTCGCGGGTCTGCGGGTCAATGACGGTGATTGTGCCGTTACCGAGATACGGAGCCTCCTTTAGATGGGCGCGACGTCCGTACCATCCGGCGGATTTCGACTGGGAGTCGAGCATGATGTGTATTCCGGAGGGACCACCACCGAATATGTAGTCCACGCGTAGAGTGCTGTCGGCAAAGTTCTTGCAGAATCCGCATCCGGCATGACCATCTGCTGCGGCAGTCGAAAGTGCCGCGGCAATGAAAAGTGTGCTTAAACTGAATTTTTTCATCTGAATGTAGTATTAGGTTGAAAGAAAATACGAAAAACAGGTTATATCCGGATGCTTCTCTTAGAACCGGAATATTCAATCCTTTTGCTTGTGCCGTCAGGAAGGATTACGTTGAATATCCGTTTTTTTTGCATACCGTCAAATTCTCCTTTCCTCTTGCCGATAGTAAGGCGGCGGGTGGAATCTTCCCAGATAATAGGTATTGTGGAGAATGCACCTTTCTCATAGTTGTAGTTGTCGCCCTCATCTTCGTAGAGTGTGAAGGTGCAGTCTGCTCCGGGATATACGTGCAGGTCTATCGGAGAATCGGCGTTATCGGCAGCAAATTGTCCGGCTTGTTTCATCGGTATGATGGATCCGGCTTTCGCGAATACCGGTATCGTGGCGATTGTCTCTTTTGTCAAGGCGATTGTGCCTCCGTCATATCTCTTGCCGTTGCGGAAATCATACCATCCGCATCCTTCGGGTAGATACGTGGACCATTCCTTCACCCCTCCCTCCACGATGGGCGACACGAGCAGCGACGGTCCGAACATATATTCGTATTTTTGCTGCAGTGCATTCTCATCGGTGGTGAAATCCATCACCAACGGGCGCATCATCGTGTAGCCATCTCGGCTTACGCTTGCTGATACGGAATAGATGTAGGGCATAAGTTCGTATCTCATGCCGATGAATTTACGTGCCACGGAGTCAACCTCATTGCCGTAACGCCATGGTTCGGTATTGCTCATGTAGCCATGCACGCGCATCAGCGGAAGGAATGTGCCGACCTGTAGCCAGCGCAGCAGCATCTCCTTATATTCCTCATTCTCATATTGGTTGCCGGGACGGAAGAATCCACCCGCATCAAATGTCCACCATGGGAGTCCGGTTACCATCTGTCCGAGACCGCCGGTTATCTGTCGGCGTAATGTCTCCCAGTCGTGTCCTACATCGCCCGACCACGTGGCGGCGGCATAGCGTTGCATGCCCGGAAATCCGCTGCGGGTCAGTATCATTGCGCGTTTATGAGGCGCATCCTTGCGCAGCCCTTCATAGACGGTGCGGTTGACGAAGAGCGGGAAAGCATTGCGGTAGACCTCCCCGGGTAGTTTCCCGCCATTTATGCGTCGTCCCTGAAGGTCATCGTTTTCCGGCTCCGTGGCGTCTTGCCACCATGCATCTATTCCGTATGGCTTCAGCAGACGGCTGCTGAAGTTGTCCCAGTAATAGCCTGCCGCTTCCGGATTGAAGAAGTCAACCCATTCGCTTCCCGGCAATAGATAGCCTCTCTCTTTGGCTACCTTGCCTACCTCCGAGTTTACGTCAAGTTTTGACCATACGGAGATCATAAGCCGGATGTCGGCATCATGAAGGGAATCCACCATCAGCTTTGGGTCGGGATATTTGTCAAGGTCGAAGCACATTGCGTTCCAGCCATGTCGTCCCCAATATTGCCAGTCCTGTACGATCACGTCTATCGGTATCTGACGCCGACGGAACTCGTCGGCATTTTCAAGCAGTTCCTTCTGTGAGTCGAAACGTTCGCGGCAATGGATGTAGCCGAGAGTCCACTGCGGCATCATCGGGGCGGGTCCCGTCAGCTGGCGGTAGGAGGCGATCACCTCATCTGGAGTGCCTGAAAAGACGGTGTAGTCTATCCCTGTCGACACGGGTGAGCGTAATTCCGTCTCATTTATATTCTTGCGCCAATGGAGTGTCGGCGCGTCATGACTCTCTCCCTCCACTCTCACGCGATGCTTGCCTTTGTCGAGTGTGGTCATCAGGGATGTGGTCGGCGGTAGCCAGAGGTTGTTGAAATCCACAAGCACTTTTCCGTCGACCGATAGCTTATATTTCCGGGCCATCCGTTGCCCCACGTCAAGAAGTAGGCAGTATTCACCGGTCTCTGGTATATTCATCTCCCCTTCAAATGCGTTCACGCTGCGTGTCTCGCGGGCATTGCCGGTGGATGTGGTGATATCTACGGTGAATGAATCCCCTTCGGTGCCTGCCGGGGTCAGACTGACTGAATCGGATGCAGGATTTAGCTCGGTAAGTCCGTAGTTGTTCCAGAGAAGACCATATCCCTTATTGGAGAGTATGAAGGGGATTGAGATCTGAGTGTTGACCTGGGTCAGACGGCGTGAGAGTCCGCGTAGATTCAGGTATCCGTCCTGAAACTGACCGGTGCCGTAGATGTATTCATCGGCAGGTGAATGAAAACGTTGTCCTGATATTGTGGTGGGTTCATTCTGTATGGTGGATGGTTGCGATATTCGGGAATGTTCCACCTCGCGGAGAATCACGTTGCCATCTGCGTTGATGAAAGTGATGGCATCAGCGGTGGAGTCGTAGGTGGCAGTCAGATTCTTCACTTTCAAAGTGTTGCCGGAAATGCTGCTTTCCACATTCTGCGGATTGACGTATATCAGTTCATCGGTGGTATGCCCTTGCTGGCCATCTATCTTTACGCGTATCGCATTATCACTCATCGGAATAAGGACGATATCTCCCCCTGTGCGTGCTATCGTGAGGTTGTCTGCGGTCACTGAGGGGGCAAATAGTATTCCTGCCAATAACGTGGTAATCAAGTTTCTATGATGATTCATCGGTCAGTTGCTTTATATCTTTATAATTAAATGGTTTAAGGTTTAATGTTTATGGTTTATGATCATTAAATTTTGTATAATGAAAAGATTCGTGGATTTTCGTGAATCTTAAACCTTAAACTATAAACTTCACTTCAGTGGGTTACAATATGCAAAGATAGCTCTTTTTGTCAAATCGGCAAATTGCGAAGTGTAACTAAATGAAATATACCCCAAAAGTTGGATAAAAACTTTTGGGGTATGGTTGCCATGATATCTGATTTCTCAGATGTCGGTGATTCTTCCAGATATTATGCAGGCTCCTGTGCTTGTCTCATTAAGGAAGAAATAAAATGGTCTGTCTACAGTTACGGAATATGACTTTCCGGCTAATGGAGCAAGTATGTCAACAATACCTCCTGTAACAGCGGCAGCCTTGACACCTTTCTCATCTATCTGGAATGCGGCTCCCTGAAGGAATGTGATATAGCCGTCCTCTATGGCTGGATCAAACATATCCAGTCGGAGATCCCGGTTGACTTCCGGTAGATTCCCTGATGCAAATATATTGTTCAGTCTTATTTCGTTCTCAATCTTGAATTTGGGTATTCCGACAGATAGATTGCACAATACGGATTCTTGCATCAGCTTATTCATAGTTTCCGGCGTTAGCATGGAGTTGGCTTCTTCAAGCGACAGCTTTTCATTAGGTAGCACAATTCTAAGATTGAATGCTGAGTTGCCGAAATTAAGTGAGAACATTTTGAAATTTCCGTCGTCGGCATATAGTCTGTTGGCGGAATATGCATGCATCATATCCACCTGAGCAGGTCCGTTGCTTCCGTTGAAAATCTGTTTCTTGGTGTTCTCCTCAAGGAATGTTCCCTCTTTCCATAATCCTTTGAAATATACGGCATTCAGGAATACTGCAAGCGTGGCAGGGTCAAGCTGCTTAATAAATTCGGGAATAAGTCCGGCAGTCTGTGTGGAACACCATTTGTTGATGTCTTTTATCACCTTGTTTATATTCCCCTTAAAATCATTGTAGCTGATTATTGCCTCATACTCCTTATTCATTAGGGAAGAGAATGAGTCCGTAAGTTTGAATTGATTGTTTACCCATATTGAATTTGCAAGTTTCAATTCAGTCTGGTTATCAAGTTTGGGTAATTCGGTGAGTAGTATTTCGGCGAGTTCATTCAATGCGTTTATGTCGCTTGTGCCGAGATATCCCGCGATTTTCGTTTGCACTTCCTGATCTGTGCCGTTGGCAATCATTGCGAGCACCATAGATGCCGATAGAGGTGATACGGAGAAGTTTTTTGATGTGAAACTTGCATCATTATCAACAAAATTAGCGGCATCGGTGGTGAACCCGATATAGAAATCCATAAGGGATCGTGCGGCAGCACGGGTTTCGGAAGATAGCTGTATGTCTACCCGTTCATTCGGGGTTACGTTATCTGGACCATTATCAATGGAATCTGAAGAACATGCTATTGGTATGAATGCTCCGAGAACAATCATGCAGCTACTGATGATTAGATTTATTTTCTTCATAATGGGATGATATTTAAATGATTATTGAATGTCAGATCTGATAAGTATACTATGATCAAGATTGAAATTATGTCCTCCCGCATTCCAATCGGTATCATATGGACTGTAAAAAATATTATCGTATGATCCTGAATATCCCCAATTCATGGATATGCTGGATGTTGTTTCCGTTTTGATGATTTCATTTGTCCAAGGATAGCTATTATCTAAGGCTCGGAAATATAACCGGATAGAATACATGCATTTGTGCTAAATTCAGTAATAAAAAAGAAGAACGGTCTGTTGACTTTGAAAACACTTGGATTTTCAGAGTCGGAACCACCGAATCCAAAGATAAAATCTCCTTTGGAGGCACTTGCAATCTCAGCACCTTTTTCGTCAAGTTTCAAGGATGTGGCGTGTTGCATATCAAGGAAAGCCTCAAATTCTTCATTTGCAAATGTCGCGGTGATAACTCCTGATATTTTGGAAAGTCCACTTCTCTTGAGAATGGAATTCAATGATAGGGATGAGACAAGATTAATTTTGGGGAATTCGACTATAAAAGTATCTTTAAATGAGGATTCATTAAGAACATCGAGATTCTTTTTGGCTAATATATCCACAACGTTTATTGTAGGAATCCCCGGCTTGGGCATCACCACCCACATACCGAATGCAGAATTTCCGAATTCAAGAAATACAGCTTCAAAATTATCATTCTCACAACAAGAGAGAACTGATGGTTCGGACACCATCATGTCAACTGTTTTATTGCCGTTTTCCCCTTTGAATGAATCTTTTTTAGTATTCTTCTTTGTAAACAAGTTGGCAGACCACGGCGAATTGAAATATATAGAGTTCAGTGCGATTGCTGCGGTTAATGGATTTATGTGGTCAATAATATTCGGGATCTGTCCATTCGTGTGGTTATGACACCATGAATTTATTTTTTTTACGGTTTCGGATTCTTGCCCTGAAAAATTTTCATTGTGTATCCCCGCAGTATAATAATCGGTCAGAAGGGATTGAAATTCTTGCTTTGCCGTAAGCGGATTATTGATCCAGAAAGAATTTGCGATAGAGCATGAAGAGAGTTCGTCAGCAAGGGGAAGTTCTTCGATAAATTGAGCACACAGGGAATTTAGAGATGACAGATTCTCACATCCGAGATATGAGACTATTTCTTGCTGTACCTCTTGGTCAACGCCATTTGCCACCATTCCCAGCATCATTGATACAGATAATGGCGAGATAATTATGTTTTTATCCTGACTGTCTGATTCAAGTGCATTTTTCACAGCTTCAGCTGTGAATGACGTGTAGAAATTCTTAAGATTTTCGGCAGTCGCACGTGTCTGTGCAGTCATCTGTATCGACTTCCTTTCAGATGCGATCAGTTTCTGATCTGTATCCGGATTGTCATTTTCGGAAGAGCATGACGTAATGAATCCTAAGCTTCCGAGAAATGCCATTATTGAAATGAATGTAAAAACAGTTAGTCTCATAGTCTTTTATTTTATACGTGGATTGTTTCGGTAAGTATTTTGGATATATGTTTAGAGATGGATGTTGAGTACTCCGTTGAAATTTAGATCATCAATTATCCATGCATCATCAGTGG